>Ga0114993_10002857_pt1 | contig 18464 bp, 16 predicted proteins | sample ArcticOcean_MG_C_FD_87042 | JGI IMG/M metagenome (GOLD analysis project Ga0114993, IMG submission 87042) | Marine microbial communities from western Arctic Ocean - ArcticOcean_MG_CB2_150 | ecosystem: Environmental > Aquatic > Marine > Oceanic | place: Arctic Ocean: Canada Basin | collected...
TATGAAAAAGGTTCTCATCATCATCCTTTCTGCGTTAGTCATCCTCGTTATAGGTGTCTATTTCGCGGGTCCAATCATCGTATCCAATATCATTCGGGGCAAACTCATCGAAAACGGTGGGAACTCGGTTCGCTCTATAGAAATCACATGGGGAGGACCCCAAATAATCTCCGACCTCCACCTTCAGAACGGCGGGATTACTGCTGATCTCAACGTTGTCATCACTAATACACTGTTCGACTTCATCAGGCCAAGTGCCTTAATTCATATTGACGTTCAAGGTGATGTTGTTCTTCATACAACAAATGTAGTGGTGGAGTCTGAATCCGGAGATATTGAACTCGACAGTACGTCGAGTGAATCAACGGTGACAATCCCAAATATCATGCTCACAACTCAAATTGACACGCTCACAATTGAGGGAGAAGATTCGGTCGTGTTGCGCGATGTAAAAGGTGAACTCCTTGTTGATCCAGGAAGGCACTTCGGTGCAACTTTTACTGCGACGACCGATTCAGGTGGAAGTATTGAGTGTATTGGTAATGCACCAAATCTTCTCACAAGAAATGGTGGGTTTAATTGGGATGCCAGTGGCGAGTGCGTCATCTCAATTGAAAATGTACCACTACCAACGATAAGTGGTCAGGGTGGATGGTCTATTGTTACATTGTCTGGGTCAATTTCATCGCCAAAATTCAGCGAAGCGATTATCGTTTCAGGAACCGGTTCATTCGCTGAATATGATGAGCAAAAAGGTTTCTTTGTTATCAAAACACAACTGATTTCTACAGGCAAAGACCAAGGTGCGTTTGTGTTTGATGATAGAGAAATCGTTGGAACTGTGAATTTAGCACAAGTACCAACAACAATTCTTGCTCCCATCCTGAACAAATATGGGATTGATCCTACTCGAGATATTGGTAAGACAATGAACCTGGATATAGAACGTGCTTCTGGTGGTCCACCAATGAAGGCGGTCTTTTCATCGGAAAAATTGCAAGCTTCTGCGATTGTTGATTCAGACAGCGGTGCACTTTCAGAGATTGATATTTCTATAGATGTGCGTTCTGAATTATTGCAGGCACTTACGAATAACCACATTCAAGGGAGTGGGCACATCAGCGTGCAAATGAATCGGTTCGTTCCGTATGGGTTCAGTTCTAACGAGAATGTCGAATGTTCAGGAACAATTGAAGTCACCGGAAAATTACAACATGTTCCTTCAAAAACAAAGATTCAAAGTGCCTTTGCGAATTTTTCTGCGAGTTTGAGCGAGCGTAAAATTGATACGAAGGGCTCTGTGTTTCTCAATGGTGCTGAATCCTTATTCCAAGTGCAGATGCATTCAACCAATAAAAACAAGCTTCACTCTATCGCTGATCTTTTTGCGACAATTGTCAATCGGCTCCCTCGCGGTACGGGGATGGTGGTTACTGAAAATATTCCAAAAAGCCTGATACAGCCATATATTCCTGAAGACCAAAGAGAACTGCTCGACTATGTTGGCCCTTCATTTTCCTCAACTGCTGTTTTTATCCGAGATGGATTTCGCATCGAGTTCATCAGTGACGTAACTCAATTGTTTGGCAACCTTCAATTAGAGGGGGACCAACTCCATTCACTGCAGGAAGCAAGGGTGTATACGAAACTCAGCAAATCCCTCGCAACAAAATTGCTTGGTGTTCCAATCAATGCTGAATCAACACTTCAATCAAATATCGTATCGATAGATGTCGATGGCAATGCTGATTTGGATGTTTCTTTTGACATTGGAAAGCAACACACCTTCGCTCAAGTGAAAACGATAAGGCAAGCTGATGGGACGCTCTATGGGAATATTGCTGCAACAGGGATTGATGCACATCTTCTCGATGCTATCTGGGATTGCGGTGGTCTACTTGCAGATTCAGTTGGATCCCCGATCGCAGTAGAGGTGAAGGGTACCGATTTACTTGGTACACCCACTCTAGTTGCTGGAGGAACATCACCCAATGCAGCATTTGAAACGTCTTTGAGTATTGTTGATGGAAAACTCTATACCGTTCCTGAAGTGTCTGCGCGGGCAGAATTGCAACTGTCATCCGCGCTTACAAGACACTTATTGAAAGATTTAGGACCAATTCTGTCTGATATCCGTTCGGTCAAGCGCCCGATACAAATGCAGGTTGCTCGCGTCGGGGTTGGGTTGAATGGTGATATCTCAACGCTACACGCAGATGTGTATATAGATATAGGTGAAGTTGAGCTTGACAGTGGGTCTGCCACTATGAAACTGCTCCCAATGTTCAATACGAAACATATCGAAGTGATACCGGCATTTTTTGATCCCATCTTTATTGAAATACGAAGTGGTATTGCAACGTATAAAAAGTTCAACCTCACCCTCGCAAATAAATATTCCATCCCCTATTCTGGAACTATCAATTTTGTAAATCGTCGACTCAACCTGCATACTGCGGTACCACTCACTGGGTTGGGATATTCCATCAAGGAATTACGAGGGCTAGCAACTGATATTGACGTACCGATTCTGATTACGGGAACAATAGATGCTCCCATTACGAAAGTTGACCCAAATTTCGACCTCAGTAAAATTCTACAAAGTGCTGCAATTACCGCTATTGGTGATGCAATTGGAGACGCCCTCGGTGGTGGGGAAAAAGAAGCACCTAATCCACTTGACCTGTTAGAAGAATTGCTTGGGGGTCACTAATGCCGCGGTGCACATGGTGCGGGGATGATCCTGTGTACGTTTCGTACCACGATGAGGAGTGGGGAGTTCCTGAACATGATGATCAAGCGTTGTATGAAAAATTGTGTTTAGATGGTTTTCAGGCGGGACTTTCGTGGATCATAGTTCTAAAGAAGCGTGAGAATTTTCGTCTTGCTTTTGACAACTTTAACCCAGAAAAGGTTGCGAGGTATGGGAAGCGAGAAGTGAACCGACTGTTAAAAGATGCGGGGATTATCCGAAGTCAAGCAAAAATTAATGGAGCCATTGCCAATGCAAGGGCTTGGCTTGACATTATGGAACATGGGAAGGGGTCGTTTGACGACTTCCTTTGGAAACATGTAAACCGCAAGACAATAAAGAACAAGTGGAAAACCGATACGCAACTTCCAACATCTACTCCTATAAGTGAAGCGATGACGAAAGATTTAAAGAAACACAACTTTAAATTTGTCGGTCCGACAATTTGTTACGCATTCATGCAAGCTGTCGGTTTAGTGAACGACCATATTATGACTTGCCCACAGTATAAACTGTGTCATTAATTAAAAGTAAGTCCAGAGGGGGGCGTCTGCTTTGCTCACGCTGATGTTTGCAGTTGGTAACAATTCCAGTAGTTGGGTTTTTAGTGTTGGTAAATAACCGCGTTCACTATTGGTGTGCCCAGTTAACATCACGGTGCATCCTCGAGCCGTTGCAGCAACAACTTGGTGATGCGTCATTTCTCCAGTAATGAACACTTCGCAACCATCATCAAGAGCCATCTCGCACACTGAACCGCCAGCGCCTGCGCATAGTCCCACTGATTGCACTTCAATACGATCATCTTTGCCTGCAGCAGGTGCTACGCGTACGTATCCAATTCCCAAATGCTTCTTTAACTTACGTGCGAGTTCATCAAGCTGTACAGGTTTGTCCAAGTGAATACGCCTTCCTACGCCCATTTCTCTACGAGGTCGTTCACCAAGTTCATAGACTTCAAGAGCGGGTTCTTCATAAGGATGAAACTGACGAAGGGCTTGGATTGCAAGTGAAAGCGAGTTCTTTGAAACGACCATTTCAAACTTGCATTCGATCACGCGTTGTAACTCACCAGCTTTTCCATGGGTTGGGTTTGTTCCTTCGTTTCCTATGAAAGTGCCTGTACCCGACGTCGTAAATGAGCATTGCTCATATTGACCGATTCGTCCACACCCGACACTTGAAAGGGCTTGGCGCAATTCTTCTACTTTATCTTCAGGGCAAATGGTGACAAGTTTGCATTCTTCATCCGGAGGTAAATTTCCAAATGGTCGAAGTGCTCGAACATCTCCAGCGCCTATACCATCAACAATCCAATCGTTAATGCCACCCTTCGCAACATCGAGAGAAGTGTGCGGGGAATAAATTGCAATTGTATTGCTAATCGCATCAAGTACCACTCGTTCTTTGAATGTGCGATTGGTTACTGATTGTAGTGGTTCAAATATGGGCGGGTGATATGCCACGATTGTGTTTACTTTCATTGCAATCGCTTCCTGCATCACCGCTTCAGTTAAATCAATCGTCAGTAAAATTTTGTTCGCAGACCAATCTGGTGCTCCAACCAATAGCCCTACATTATCCCAATCGTTTGCGAGATACGTTGGAGCAAATGTTTCAAAAGCGGTTATGAGTTCTTCTGTTTTCATCACTAATTATTGAGTAGAATACACGAGTCTAAACAACGGAGGTTGCGTTATGAGATTTGGAAAAAACATACTAGAAACAAGTAATCCTGCATTGAAGAATCATGGTGTGTGGCAAGAAGGGCTTGAAGCGGGTGGTGTTAATACTGCATCAGTCTCAGGCGTTGTCAATAAAACTGGATTGCTCACCTCTATTGCCGTTGGTGGGGGGATGTTTGGCATTTGGCTCACGCAAAACCAACCTGCACTTGCGTGGCCACTTGGAATTGCGGGTTTTGTTGCCACCATTGTCGTCTACTTCATGATTATGCGAAATCCACTGAGGGCGAAGCAAACCGCATGGATATATGCAGCGATTCAAGGGGGGTTCCTTGGTGTCCTTACGTATGCGTTAGATAACGCACTTGTAAGCATGGGATATGGTGCGATGGGTGGTCTTGCCCTTCAAGCTTTTGTGATTACGATCAGCGTACTCATTGCGATGCTCGCCTTGTACTACTTCAGAATTTTGCAGCCAACCAAAAAGTTTACGGCTGCTGTCAGCGTGCTAACCCTGGGTATTTTTATTACATATGCTGTTTCATTTGTGATGTCGTTATTTGGAGAGCAAATGCCATTCCTTTCGATTGGATCGGCATTGCAAGGTGGCAACACTGCACTCATCGGGCTCGGTATTAATGTGTTGATTTTAGGCGTGGCTTCACTCTGGCTTATCATTGATTTTGGGATCATCGAAAAACAAGTGCAATCCGGCGCACCAAAACAAATGGAATGGTTTTGTGCGTTTATCCTTATGGTCACCCTTGTATGGATTTACCTTGAGGCTGTAAAAATGTGTTTTAGGTTGGCAATCCTGTTTGGGAATCGACGTTAACGATCACCCGTGACACTGATTGGAATTTGTTCTTCTATATCAATACCAAAACCGTGTAATGCGGTGAGATTTTTTGGGTGATTCGTTAAAAGTTTCAACTTTTTCAAGCCAAGATCTCGGATAATTTGAACTCCCGTTCCGTAATCTCTGCGTTCCATCGGCTTTTCAACAACTGTTAAGTCGGGGACGTTGACATCAGTTTCTGGTCTCTGAATTCTTTGTAAGCGATCGATGAACTCATCTCCATACTGTTCTGGGCGAAGGTAAATAAGGGCACCTCGTCCCGCGTCAGCAATCATTCGAAGAGATGCGCGAAGTTCCCTTCCAGAGGGGTGATCGTTCGCATCAAAAATATCGCCTAACAAGTTCCTTCGATGAACACGGACGAGGGTTGGTTCTTCAATCGATTTCGCAACGCCATACTCGTCAAGTTCGCCAACATCACCAACGGTAAGAGCAAGGTGAGGAACAGCATCAATTGTACTATGGTATGCAATGAGGTTGAACACACCGTAAGGTGTTTCAATTGGAGTACCACACACCGGTTCTATTCGGTTAATCAAACTTTCTCGTGCCAAACGATATTTAATTATTTGTTCTACAGAACACATTTTAAAATCGTATTGATCGCAAATTTTTTCGAGGTCAGGAACGCGAGCCATGTTGCCGTCTTCTTTCACTACTTCAATAATTGCTGCTGCTGGTTTTAAGCCTGCAAGTCTACACAAATCAACTGATCCTTCTGTCTGCCCAGTTCTAGCAAGTACCCCGCCATCTCGCGCGCGGAGAGGATTGATATGGCCTGGACGAACAAAATCATTTGGGATTGAATGCTCGTTAACTAGTAACTCGATTGTTTTCACGCGATCACTCGCAGAAATGCCTGTGCTCACTCCATGCCGAGGATGCCCATCAACACTAATTGTAAACGGTGTTCCCCGAACACTTGTGTTGTCCTTTACTTGGGGACCCAATTCGAGACGATCGCAATCCTCTCCAGTCATGGCTACGCACAGGTAACCACCACCTGTACGGGTAAAGAAATTTATTAGTTCAACAGATATGTGCTCTGCAGCAACCACGAAATCCCCTTCATTTTCCCGATCTTCATCGTCAATAAGCACAATAACCTTGCCTACTCGCAATTCTTCCAATATCTCTTCAATAGTCGCTAACGCCATCCCAGTATTTTACAGAGTGCCTGGCACTAGGGTGTCCCCTGGGACACCTAAGTGCCTGGCACCAGATATGAATTTCTGATTTCGACGAGCTGATCCTGTGTCAATTTGTCATTTGACCACCACTCCTGCATTACAGCGCTACCCCACCAATTTGGTTCAATCAAATAGTGTGGTTTGAACCCAGTCGATCGAAATGTTGCACTAGACCATTTCCACTTTTCAGGAGAACTCACCATATTTGCGCGTACTGGGTTTTGTTCGATATACCTCCAGACGTTTCCTGTACCTCTTCCCTTCTCAACGTGTCCAGACCAGTACCTCCGTTGCCATAAATGTCCAACCCGATCATATTTTTGGTTCAAGTATTTAGCATAGATTCCTGTCGAATATCCAATACATGACTCAATTGAACTTATTTCAGATGGGGTCGTCAAAATGTGAAAATGGTTAGGCATCAGGCACATTGAAATAATATCAACCGAGTATTTGTCGCACCCTTTTGACAGGAGCCGTAGGAACTGTTGGTAGTCGCCATCGTCGTAAAAAGTAGTCTGTTTGTTGTTCCCTCTGTTCACGATGTGGTAAAAGCCACCTGCTTGAAAATGTCTTGGTTGTCTTGGCATTGCAGAAGAATAGACTCGAATCTTCTGACTATTCAATAAACTGCTTTTATTCTTCATTTAGAAAAAGTGCCTGGCACCAGGGTGTCCCTGGGGACACCCTGGTGCCAGGCACTTGGAAGGCACTAGAATGTAGGAATGAAGAAGCATTTAAAATGGTTGATGGAACTTACGGCAACCCCAACAGCAGCGGGGCAGGAGTGGCGTGTCATAGATTGGATTGAACGGTGGGTTGAATCTCAGAGCGGGGTTCAACTAAAACGGGATCGATTTGGGAACCTTCTACTCACGCAAACTCGTGCATCGACGAAAAATCCGATCTACATCACGGCTCATCTCGATCATCCTGCATTTGTCGTACGACAGCAACTAGATGATCAGCATCTTGAAATGGAATTTCGTGGTGGTGTGAACGATGCATACTTTGTTGGTGCGAAGGTCGAGATATTCGATAATGAAGAAAATAGTTATACAGGCATTATTCAATCACTCGAAGCAAATGCAAAACCATTCAAGCGCGTTATAGTGAAACTCAAAAAAGGGGTTGCTGGCATTTTGCTCAAAGACGACGTTGCTCGTTGGAAATTCAACTCGCCTTTTGTAAAAAACGGCTTGCTCCACGCACCTGCTTGTGATGACTTGGCAGGAGTTGCTGCAGCAATTTCTGCACTTGATGACATAAAAAAATTGCGTGGGCTTGGTCACGTTGGTGTACTGCTCACTCGTGCAGAAGAAATTGGCTTCGTTGGTGCAATTGCTGCAGCGAAAAATCGAACTGTCCCAAAATCTTCGCGCATTCTTTGTTTGGAAACATCTCGCAGTTTTCCAGAATCACCCATTGGTGGGGGTCCAATACTCCGTGTCGGTGACAAAACGAGTGTGTTTGGTCCCAAACTCACAAACGCTGCTGCTGAAATTATGCACGCTCAAAAGAAGGTTGTATGGCAACGAAAGCTCATGCCTGGTGGCACATGCGAATCAACAGCGTTTTGTGAGTATGGGTACCTATCAACTTGTTTGTGTTTGGCCCTTGGCAATTACCATAACATGAAGGATATCGACGGCGTGTTACAGAAAAACAAACCCGCGAAGGTCGCTTCTGAAATAATTTCAGTCAACGACTTTCACGAACTTGTCGAAATGTTAAAAATTATCTGTCGTAATCTTGATAAACCAAAGAAAGCGACGCTTCGTCGAAGTCTTGAAACTCGGCTGAAAAAGTACAGAAAACTCCTTAATTAGAGAGTACAAGATCTACCATGAGTTTTGCTGCTTCCTCTATGTTGCCTGCATTTTGTTGAACTTGAATTGCAACGATTAGTGCAGCGTTTCGGGCGGGTGATCCAAGAGCCGCATCTTCTATAATTTCTGTGAGCGCATTCATTTGTGTTACACCTTCAAGACTATCCCGAATCATGTGAATACCAAGTAACGAAACTGCTTCAGGTTCACCGAGATGATCGGAAACAATGTTCAGCATACTGAGCTCTTCGATGAATTGATGAACTTCAGGAATCTCACGTTCTTGCCATTCTCCTTGGTTTTGATCTCTTGGTCCGCTATGCATTTTCATCATGCGATCATGCATACCTTCCATATCACCGGGTGAATCGCTGTCGCCATGCATCATTCGAATCATTCGCATTTGACCATGTTTTGGCGAATCACCATTTGGACCAAAAGAAAAGTCCATTTCGCCATGTTCGCGACTACCAATCATTTGCATAACGTGTCCCATGATGTCTTCAGGAAGATCATTAACTTCTTCGCCATTGACGACAACATGAAATTCCATTTCACCCTCTTCATCAATGCCTTCAAGTAATTCACATAAAACAATGACTCTCTCTTCACCGTTGAAATTCAAAATAATTTCGTCATCGTTGGCTTCGACTTGAACATTGATTTCTTCGGGTTGCGAAGTTGTCGATACACTATCCATTTTTTCTGTTTTGTTGCATCCAAGTAACGTGAATGTGGTCGTTATCGCGAGGGTCGTGAGTATTCGTTTCATATTCGGTTCCTTTTCCTTAGTGGGCAGATTGAACAGGATAACACCTACAAACAATCTTTATTGAGGATTACTCACTTGCAGTTACAAATTCGATAGACAGTTTGTTAATTTGAGTCTCTGAAACCTGCGTTGCTGTAATTTTCATTCCGTGAGCTTCAAGAATCTCGCCTTTCAAGGGAACGTGTCCTAGTTGCGCAAGTATAAACCCTGCGATAGTGTCATATTCTTCATCTTCTGGTAACTTCACGCCAAGTTCGTCATTGAAATCGTCAAGATTGTATCGACCATCTACTTCTACGATAAATTCACTCAATCGCTTTAATTCTGGCTCGTCGGATTCGCTATCGTCGTGTTCATCTCTGATTTCGCCAACAATTTCTTCTAAAACATCTTCAATCGTAACAAGCCCAGCGGTGCCTCCGTATTCGTCAATGACAACAGCCATGTGAACTTCACTCGTTTGAAAATCTGCAAGCAATTCTTGTACCGGCTTCGTGTCTGGAACAACAATTGGTTTACGCAAAATGTTTTTTAACTCAAAGCCATTTGCCTCGGCGCCTAAAAACTCGATCATATCTTTGACATACAAAATGCCAAGAATTTGATCGAGATTCTCTTCAAAGACTGGAATTCTAGAACGACCAGAATCGAGTACAAATTTTCTAATTTGGCTTAGATCATTCGTCAGTTCGATGCCCTCAATCTCTGTTCGGGGTGTCATAATTTCACCGACATCGGTGTCGCTTAAATCCACAACGTTTTCCATCATCTCTGCCGCTTCAGCGGGGATGCCTCCTTCGCGTTGCGAGTGTTCAATGGAGAGCAAGAGTTGTTCTTCTACTGGATTTAAACCACCGTTTTGATTTAGATTGGCACCTGTAAGTCGTCTTGCAACTTCAGCGACACCTTCTACAGCCCATCGAATCGCAGGATTCAACAATGAAACAAATCGTAGTACATACCAACTTCGGAGAACAGACCAAACAGGTATTGCTCTTGCAACAGCGCCTGCAATAAGACAGGCGAAAAACCAATATAGCACTGCAGTAATTGTAGCCCCTGCAATGAAGTTCCCAAAAGTGGTGAGTTCAGAGTCAATCAATAATGCGAAACAAAATATTGTCATTGTAAATGAAAGAATTTTTACAAGCGCCAGTGATTGCAACGACGTTTCATATTGCTCTTCAATCCAAAGACCTCGAGACGGGGTTCCGCGAATTTCCATTTCATGTCGCAACACAAGCGGCGTAGTCATAAACATTGCTCGCTCAATCAATGCCGTCCAACTGCAAATGAACATGAGTACAATCAACACTATCCAGAATGTAGTAATCATGTCACGTTGCTCCAAACCGCACCAACACCGATAGCCGTGAGTATCCTGTCTTCTTCTGCGTGTATCTCTTGGTGAGTTGCATCATCATGATCGTCAAAACCACAGCAGTGCAATAGGCCATGCAAAATATATAAGAGCATCTCATTTTGAATCGAATTCTTTCTTGGTTCGGCTTCACGCTCTGCAACGTCGAAGCAGATTGCGATATCAGCTCGAATAGTGTCTTCATCACTTCCACGATCAAATGTCAACACATCGGTTGAGCCTTCAATTCCTGAATGTTTTGAGTGGAGAGTTGACATTGTTTCATCATTCACAATGCGTATCGAAATTTCAGATTCCACCTTCTTTAAAAAGTCCAAGGCAGAAACTGTGTTCTCTTTTAGATAGGCGTGGTGTTCCGAAGCGTCGCCTTGAATTGTGACACTCGGCGGAGGTTGATCGGATTGTTCTAAAATCTCTTCCATTTCAGTTTGTACAGCATACATACAATACGTAAAAACACAAATGCAGCCGCGTTTAGGGCGTTACAGCAACCATATAAGGCTTACAACGTGCTTCAAACTCACTTCTATACTTATTCACAATTGTTCTTACGGCCCAATTGTTTCCATCAGATAAACCGCAAATTGTCGTTCCGGGAATAATTCCCATAGATCCTGCTACTTCTAAAACTTGGTCAAGGTCATCCATAGAGCCTTCACCGCTTTCAATTCGACATAAAAGTTTATAAATCCAATCAACGCCTTCTCGACATGGCGTACATTGCCCACAGGATTCATTTTTGAAGAAGCGGGCAATATTCCGAGCAACTGCAACCATGTCAGTATCTTCATCAAACACAGTTGGACACGCTGTTCCAAGACCCATCACATCATACTTCACACCAATATCAAAATCCATTCCAGCATCAAACTGATCTGGTCCGAGAATGCCCATGCTCACACCCCCAGCAATTGCACCTTTGAACGCTCGTCCATTTTTCATGCCACCAGCATGGTCTTCAACTAGGGATCGAAGCGTAATACCGAGTGGAACTTCAAACACATCAGGATTATTGACATGTCCAGAGACTCCCATGAGTTTTAATCCAAAACTTGCTGGCTCCCCAATTGTAGATTCGCAACCAAACGATTTCCACCATTCTGCTCCATGCTCAATGATCAGTGGAACTGCTGCGAGTGTCTCAACGTTGTTGATAATTGTTGGTCTTCCAAACAAACCACTTACCGCGGGGAAAGGTGGTTTAATTCGTGGCCAACCTCTCTTCCCTTCAACGGCTTCGAGCAATGCTGTTTCTTCACCACAAATATAAGCGCCAGCTCCGCGATGCATAATGCATTCGATTGAAAAATCGGATGATCCTTTCAGAATACCTTGCGAACCAAAGATACCATACTCATACGCTTCATCTATAGCGCGCTGCATAATTTTTGCTTGCTCTTCCCACTCTCCACGAATGAAAAAGAATGCCGTATCAAGTTTACATGCATAACAGGCGATGGCAATTCCTTCGATAACGGAATGAGGATCAAAGTCCACAAGTAATCGATCTTTAAACGTTCCGGGCTCTGCTTCATCACAATTGATACAGAGGTATCGTGTTTCTCCATCTGGTTCAGGCAAAAAAGTCCACTTCACGCCACAGGGAAAACCTGCGCCACCCCGACCTCTAAGTTCAGCGGCTTTTACTATCTCTACAAGTTCTTCTGGTTTCTTAAGAAGAGATAGTTTTAATGTTTCATACCCACCTCTGGAAACGTATTCTTGAAGTGAAACCGTTCTTCTTTCCTCGCGATTCGAAGGAATATTTCTTGTTAAAAAATGATCACTCACGGGTTGATTTCTCTCCGTGAATCTCGATTTCATCAATAGTAGTTCGACGAAGTGTCATTTTGCCATCAGTCTTCTCTTCAATGATTTTATTTACTTCATGAGTACGAACATCTGATTTCACTGCGCGAACAATGTGCCCAATGAATTCGCCAAGGCATCGCATTAATGGTTTTTTGTGTTCTGCTGACATCATCCCTCTTCTTTGCACTCGTTTATAAGTTCATCGATACGAGAGATTGTTAACGTGTTGTATTGTGTGCCGTTCACAAGAGCGCACGGTGCCATATCGCAAGCGCCAATACACTCCATGCCAAGTAATGAAAACATACCGTCATCAGTAGTTTCATGTACATCGATGTCTAATTTTTGTTTTAGGTGATCAATAATCGCTTGATGTCCACACACTTCACACGCAACGGATTGGCAAATTCCGAAAATATATTTACCCATCGGTTCGCTATGATAATCCTCATAAAATGAAACGACATCGGCCACTTGGGCAGGGGAAATATCGAGGACATTCGCAAGTTCGACCATCGCTTGCCATGCTATGAAGCCATATAAATGTTGAATCTCGTGTAATGCTGGCATTAACGCGCCGCGACTTGTTGCGTATCGTGGCATGATGTCACTCGTGATTTTTTCAATCAACTCGGGGGTGATGTAGGGCTCACTTCGTGACTCAATGGTAAGGGTTGCAGATTGTTTAGATTTCCAAGCCATGTGTTCCCTTATCGATCCAACTCTGCTGCAATGATATTCAGTGAACCAAGAATAGCAACAAGGTCTGCGAGTTGATGACCTTCAAACATTTTTGCGAACGTTTGAAAGTTAATAAACGAGCAGGGTCTTGGTGCAGCTCTCCATGCACATGGACCACCATCAGAAACTATGAAGAATCCATATTCTCCATTGGGTCCTTCAATAGCACCATAACATTCGCCAATTGGGGATTCCCAACCTCTGTTTGGCATCACCAATTCAAATTGTTGGATGGTGCCCTGAATAGAGTTGTAGATTTGTTCCTTCGGTGGCATCTGAATCCCGCCGCCTGGAAGGACATCGACTGACCCAGATGGAATGTTGTCGATGAGTTGGCGGATAATGTGACATGATTGTTTCATTTCTTCAAGTCGAACGTGGTATCTCGCTAAACAATCCCCCGTTGTTGCAATTGGAATTTTAAACTCGACTGGCGATGCCCCTTGACCATCCCAGTTTTCTTCAAAACATAGGTATGGATCATCAACACGCAAATCTCTTGTGACACCCGAAGCCCTTGCAAGTGGCCCAGCAAGTGACCACGCAATAGCGTCTTCTTTGGAAATTGTCCCAATACCTTCAACACGATCAACAAAAATGCGATTTGTATTAAGTAACGTCTCGATATCTCCAGTTGCTTTTGGCATCCGTACATCGATAAAATTTCGAACCATCTTTTGAAAAGTATCCTCACACGGAAGGTCATTCATCAGCCCGCCAACCCGTGTGTAATCTGGGTGAAATCTTTGGCCTGACACAAAATCCATGATGTCGTAGATGTGCTCGCGTTCGTTAAAACCATACAGAAAACCTGTAAAGGCGCCCAAATCAAGTGCAGCAGCGCCAACGCAAAGTAAGTGGTTCTGAATTCGACCGAGTTCGCAAAGAATTGTTCGGATAACCTTACACCGCGGTGTTAAGTCAATGTCGAGTAACTTCTCAACAGCATGATGCCAAGCAATGTCATTCACAATTGGGCTGATATAATCCATCCGACTTACAGTGCAGACATACTGATTAAAATTGTGATGTTCAGCGAGCTTCTCAAATCCACTGTGTAAGTACCCAATGTGTGGGGTTGCCCGAACTACGCGTTCACCATCAAGTTCCAATACGAGCCGAAGCGTTGTGTGCGTCGCGGGGTGCTGGGGTCCGAAATTCAAAATCCAGCGATCATCACATTCCACGCGATCTTGAAGTTCATCGAGCGTTTCGATATCTAAATCGTACGCGTTTGTAATTGGAGTAAGGGTGTAGGGCATCGAGACCGAGCATTATAGGGTCTGGTGCAGGACCGGGTCCTGTACCGGGTCCTGTACCAGGTACAGAACCAGATCCTAAACACGGAAAATTGCGCCCATCTTCTTGCCCATCAAAACACTTGCGCCAATGAGGGTTACTGCGAGGAGTGCCATGCCCCACACACCCATTGCACTAGCAATATAGGGACCATCACCTAGCCGTTCAAAAAGCGTGTAGATTGCCTTTGTAATTGGATAATGCGATTCTCGCTGAGCCAGAATCAGAGAATCGGAAACTTCGAGCATAGCAAAACTAAATGCGAGTAAACCACCTGCAATAAGATTCGCCATGATGAGCGGGATAATAATTGTACGGACTGCTCGAACTCGTCCTGCTCCAAGATTCATGGCAGCTTCTTCAAGTTCTCCGCTTGTTTGTTCAAGACCAGCAACGACTGAGCGAACAACATACGGCAACCGACGAACCCCATAAGCAATAACAAGCAGTAACATTGGATTTGGATTAGCACCAAGTACATCAATCCAACCTTCAAAAGGATCACCTTCACCAAATGGCCACCGCAACGACATCGCGACATAGCCAAATGCCATAACGAGGCCTGGAACCGCAAGCGGAAGCATCGAAAGTGCATCCAGTAAACTTCTACCCCGAATTTTAGTTCTCACAATGATGTACCCAATTAATATACCGATGAATAAATCCATCACAACCGCGAGAGTTGAGTACAGCAAACTATTTCGAATTGAACCGACAGCGCGTTTGTGGCTTAGCGCACCGTCAAAATGGTCCATCGTAAAACTCGTCGGAAAAATTGATTTGTACCAAGAGCCTTCAACCGCAAAGCTTGTTAACAACACCGAAATGTGTGGTAAAATTGCCAATCCAATGACTGCAGTAAACGCAAACATTGCAAGCCACCCTTTCAGCGGTGAAAGTTTTTCCATCGTGGACTGCACGGACGCTTTTGAATACATCGCATACGCTCTTCCACCGAAAACCATTTTGCCAAGAAGATAAAACATGATCGCAGCGAACAACATGACAGCTGTTAGTGCATACGGTTGTTGCGAAGTGTCCATTTCTTTGATGCCATTAAATATTTGTACTGGAGTTACTGTTTGGTAATCAAACATCAATGGTGTACCAAGTTCAGTAAATGACCAAATAAACACAATGGTCGCGCCTGCAAACAAGCCTGGGCGAATAAGTGGTAAAACAATTTGTCGGAAGCGTTGCCACGGCGACGCCCCAAGATTTTCAGCTGCTTCTTCAAGGGCTGGATCCAGGTTCGCAAGTGATGCAGTTGCATTCAAATATAAAATTGGGTAAAGGTGCAACGCTTCTATAAATATAATTGCCCAGAAACCCCCATTGCCAATAAAATCGTACCCCTCTGAAATCCACCCAACATCAACGAGAAGTGTATTCAAAGCACCATACTTTCCTAGCAAATGGTGGAGTCCGATGGCGCCAACGAATGGCGGAAGAATGAGTGGTACAAGCACCATCGCCGAGAACACTCCCTTCAACGGAAACGTGTATTTCGCAGCGAGAGTGGCGAGCGGAAGGGCGATGATGAGACAAACAATGGTTGTACCAACTGCAATACCAATAGCATTCAAAAATCCAGTTCGAAGTACTGGATCATCAAATACCGTAAGAATGTGGTGAATCGTAAAACCACCATTTCTGCTTTCAAATCCACCCTGAACAGTCAACCAAATTGGATAAAGTAAAAATGCTGCGAAAAACGCAAACAAACCAAACATGATGAGTTTTGGAGTAAGACTCCTCCGTCGCATTCACGCAGTGTAGTGCTTATGACCAGAAAGAGAGCAGGAGTAATATGTCAGAAACATTCACTATTCCGTCACCAGAAAGATCCCCAGGGCATTCTCCCGAACATGCTCCCCAACCTGCAATCAGAATCAGCAAATCATTCACCTCGACAACTCCATCACCATTCAAATCACCGGGAACTCCACCATCTGATTCAGGGAATAGCCATCCCACGCTAAAAACTCTTGAACCCGCTGCACTATCCGAACGTGAAATTTTTAATACGTAATCTCCAGAGGCAAGGTTCCGAAGATACAAATGTTCCACAGTATCAATCTCGCTTTCACTCACCACATTACCACTTTCATAAACACTTAATCCAGAATCTCCAACGAGTGATGTTGGTTTGCCGTTGTTGTAACGGAGCAATTCTAAATCCAAGTCAGCAAGTGAATAGCTTCCAAAACCTGTATTTGCTCTTTGGTGCCATGTCAGCACAATTGAAACTTCGTCCGCAGGCGACGAGACATTGAATCGGATGTACCTGCTTTGGTTATTCGAACTTGCAGCAGTATCCCAGCCCGCAGTAGGAGCAATCTCTAATCCACTGAGTACAGTACTCGATGCGAATTGTCCGCCTGTGAGGACTCGATGTGAACGGTCGATGTTCGCAATGCCAACTCCAAACACATCATCAATCGGTTGGCTTGTTCTTCCTCGGTTCGCCCCACTGGAAATCGGATTGTTCGTCCAACCAATTTGATGATTCCCGCCAGTAAGTAGCACTGCTTTCATCGTTTCTGAGAACGTGGAAAAAAAATTACTTTCTGTATTTGGATGTGTTTCTCTTGTTTCTACGAGTAGTGCTGTAATCGCAGACACAACTCCTGTTGCGTTACTTGAAGATCCTTGCGTTGCAACAATGAGTGGAACTTGCATACCCGTTTGATCAAACCCGTTTGGAACGACGCCTGAAATATGTGTTCCGTCACTTAACCCAACACTTACACAATTAAAACCGTAAGACATCAGTGGCAAACTATCTGCACCGTTATTTGGAACGCCATTTAACAGCATCACGTTATGTGTATCGATAGACCAATCGGCTCGCCGTAGTGCTTGGCTATCGATTGTGTTCGACCCAAATGAAGCAATCCAACTGTTATTAAACAATTCAACGTTACCCGGAGGTGAAGAAGGATTGCTACCTGTTCCAACTCGCAAAAAATCGTTTGTTGCCCAACCCTCTGCAGAATATACTTCGATGAGATTTACATCTGGAGCAATACCAGCATTTCCTGAACCGTACATTCGCTTTCCAACATTCGTCGCGTGATTGGATATACCTGTCGTTCCACTTCGAAGCGTAAATATTTTCCCAATAAATTCTTCGTGGTCGGGGTCGGGTCCATAATGACCGCTTGCTGTGTCAGCCTCAACGTGACCAACCTGAACATTCAGGCCAGTTGGTTGATTCCCATCGCCAATTCTTACAATTAAATCGTCAAGTCCATGATCTGTGCCCACATCAGAAAAAACAGTCGCAGTCAGCACAACCGGCGTCATAAATAGAAAAGCATATATAGATTGATATCGCAAGGATTTCTCCATTCTCAAGGGTAACAGCATCTATCGATGAAGCAACGTCCAATATGAAAATTGAAAAAAGTAGCCCGAAAAACCCAACCTATTGGAGCGGAACCGAGGCAGAAATGGCGGCTAGAATCGCTTCTTCCCGGGCCACATCGCGTGTAATAGGGGTCCAAAACGACCCTGAAACCTGTTCCCAGGGCTGCTGAGCGGGCAGGATTTCCGTGACAGTTTCGCTACTCAGGGTCCAAGTTCCGCGACGAATCCCCTGTGTATATTTACGATCTACATAAACCCATACACGTAATTCCATTGGACCAGCGTATGTGGTTAAATCTTGACCAACGCTCGAGAGTAAATCCGGACCTATTAATGACCCATTCTCGTCCCTTGCAATTGGAATTGTTTCCACGGGTGAAAACTCAAATCGAGCAGTTCTTCTTTGGAGAGCAAGCGTGTTTTCAAGCCCTTGGCGGGGGGTTGAGGGCGCCGGTTTCCATGGCTCGGCAAAACTCCCTGCAATGGCTGGATCTGTCGAAATAACGCCGCTTCGGCGATCAAGGAGGACTGGTTTCATCCCACCATCATTGGCAATCGCAATAGCCGCGTCAAAAGTCGCTGTATAAGACGCTGAATCAAGCAACAAGACACTTGGCCCACTGCTTGAGGAACAGCCCGCACATATGGTAAAAAGGGTAATTAAAACCAATCGCATCACTTGTAGCATACCGATAACCATCGCAAATATCCGCTTTCAAGGGCATTCTTCTTGGATTTATCGCTCTCTAGGAGTATAGTTGAAAAAGCAATA
>Ga0114993_10002858_pt1 | contig 18463 bp, 23 predicted proteins | sample ArcticOcean_MG_C_FD_87042 | JGI IMG/M metagenome (GOLD analysis project Ga0114993, IMG submission 87042) | Marine microbial communities from western Arctic Ocean - ArcticOcean_MG_CB2_150 | ecosystem: Environmental > Aquatic > Marine > Oceanic | place: Arctic Ocean: Canada Basin | collected...
CGCCAATTGATTGACCATAAAGCTTATTAATTGGTTAACAGTAATCGGTTTTGCATTTCTTAATCTTAAATATATTGCACTTGCAAAAATGCCTTCAGTCATATTACCTGTATTATAAGATTTTCTTTCTGAGCCTTTAATTTCTTTAGTTTTTTCAAAAATTGAAAGGGGATACCCGATTTCACCTTGCCAAGAAACTTGTTCACCATCAACTGTACCTTCAATTCTGTGCGTCCAAATCTGTTTTAGAACATTGTCATTTTCCGTTTGCTCGGCTGTGTTTGTCGCGGGTGGCCTTGCTTGCCATTCCTTATATACTTTATCCCATGCTTTTTGAAGGTTTGCCGATTGCTGTTTGGCTGGTTGAAATTGTATGATATTCGCTGGCTTCACTTTAAACAAAATATCCATTAACAATTCAATATCCGGATTATCTTCGGCATGTTTAAGCATGGCCATTATATTGTCTATATATCCTTTAATACTAGTCGGAGAAGTGTATTGAAGTCGTCTTTCTATAAGGTAAAATTCTCTTGCTCTCATCGATTAGATATATCCTGTATTACATCCTGCTTTGTTGGTTTTGCTTTTGGTTGTTGTGCTTTAACCAATCTATCTTTCAAATCTTTAGCATAGTTTTTACCAGACTGTTCTAAATTAGGATCTATTTTTCCAGTAGTAATAGTTTTGCCCATTGCGTTGTCAAATTTTGTTTCATCACTTGGTTCTGCTCTGTCAGGACCTTGTTCTGTATTTTGGTCTGCCCTGTTTAACATTTGTTGTCCCATATTACGTACTTGCTTATTCAACGGACTCACTACTTTAGGACGGTTATGAGATACCGTGCCTTGCGGTGTTTCTTCTATTAGAATTTCAGAAATTTTCATAATACTACCATATTTGTTTTCTATATTTATACTATCTGCGGGTTAAAAATAGTTTTGCTATTAAGTTGGAGGGATTGTAAACTAAATATACATAACACAGGAGCGTGATACATGGTAAGCAAATTACTTAAAGAGTATTCTTCTAACTATCAAAGTAAAAAAGAGATAGAAATAACATTAGAAGCATACTTAACATTATGTAAGAAAGATCCATTGGCTTATGCTACATCTGCTGAACGCATGTTAGCAGCTATCGGAGACCCAGAACACGTCGATACTTCAGAAGATTCAAGATTGTCTCGTATATTCTTGAATAGAACATTAAGAGTTTTCCCAGCATTTAAAGATTTTTATGGATTAGAAGATACAGTTGAAAGAATTGTAGGCTTCTTTAAACACGCCGCGCTAGGATTGGAAGAACGCAAACAAATATTATATTTGCTTGGTCCAGTTGGCGGCGGCAAGAGTTCTTTAGCAGAACGACTAAAAGAACTAATGGAAACATATCCAATATATGTTCTTAAAGCAGGTGATACAATTAGTCCTGTGTATGAAAGTCCGTTATCATTGTTTAACCCAGACGTATATGGTGACCAACTTGAAAAAGAATATAAAGTGCCAAAACGTTATCTCACAGGCTTGTTAAGTCCGTGGGCAATTAAACGTTTGGACGAATTTGACGGAGATATTACTAAATTTTCCGTAGTTAAATTACAGCCTAGCAAATTAAAGCAAATTGCTGTAGTAAAAACAGAACCAGGTGATGAAAATAACCAAGATATAAGTGCTCTAGTAGGCAAAACAGACATTCGCCAATTAGAATACTTTTCACAGCATGATCCAGATTCATATGCATTTAGTGGTGCATTGTGCAAGGGCAACCAAGGACTTATGGAGTTTGTAGAAATGTTTAAAGCACCAATTAAGGTGCTACATCCACTATTAACTGCTACACAAGAAGGCAACTACATGGGCACAGAAGGTATTAGTGCTATCCCATTTAGTGGCACAATTTTGGCACATAGTAATGAATCAGAATGGACATCATTTAAAAACAACAAAAACAACGAAGCGTTTTTAGATCGTGTATATGTTGTTAAAGTTCCTTATTGTTTGCGTATAGATGAGGAAATTAAGATTTATGATAAGATGTTAACATCTAGTGGATTAGCAAACCATGCGTGTGCCCCACAAACACTAGATATGTTAGGACAGTATTCAATCTTAAGCAGATTAATTGAGCATGAAAACAGTAATTTGTTTTCCAAAATGCAAGTGTATAATGGTAAGAACTTAAAGGATACGGATCCGCAAGCAAAAAGTCTACAGGAGTATAAAGATACTGCTGGAGTAGATGAAGGCATGTCAGGTTCATCGACACGTTTTGCTTTTAAGATTTTATCTCAGACGTTCAACTTTGACACCGCGGAGATAGCTGCTGACCCAGTACATCTAATGTTTGTATTGGAACAAGCAATAAAACGCGAGCAATTTGGTGAGGAAAAAGAAAAGGTACTTATTGCTTATATTAAAGAGTGGCTTGGACCAAAATACGCGGAATTTATTGGTAATGAAATACAGAAGGCGTATTTAGAAAGTTATAGTGATTATGGACAAAATTTGTTTGATCGCTATATTCAATATGCTGATCATTGGATACAAGAGATAGATTTTAAGGATCCTGATACAGGCAACCTCTTTAGTCGTGACGTATTAAATGATGAACTAGAGAAAATAGAGAAGCCAGCAGGCATTGCCAACCCTAAAGACTTTCGTAGTGAAGTAGTTAACTTTGTTTTACGTGCTAAAGCAAAAAATAAAGGTAAAAACCCAAAATGGTCAAGTTACGAGAAACTACGTGAAATTATAGAGAAGAAAATGTTTGCGTCTACAGAGGAATTACTTCCAATTATTTCCTTTGGTAATAAGCAAAACAAAGATGATCAACAAAAGCATGACGATTTTGTAGTGCGTATGGAGTCTAAAGGCTATACGGAACGTCAAGTGCGGAGACTTGTCGAATGGTATATGCGAACCCAGAAAAGCAGTTAGGGGTTCAATATGACCAAGCATATTATAGATAGGCGTCAAAATCCTAAAGGTAAAAATTTATCTAATAGACAGAGATTTATAAAACGCTCTAAAAAGCATCTTAAGGATAGCATGGACGAAGCCATGAAGACACGTTCCGTAAGGGACTTAAAGTCTGGTGGCCGTGTGCGTGTGCCTTCTAAAAGTATTAAAGAGCCACAGTTTAATTATGATCCTAAATCAGGACAGAAAGATTATATACTGCCAGGTAATCAAGAATATTTGCAAGGTGATAAGATACGCAAACCATCCTCTGGACAAGGTAGTGGTGGCGGGCAAGAAGGATCAGATGATGCTTATGGTGAGGACGATTTTGTTTTTTCTATTAGTAGAGATGAATTCTTAGATATACTATTTGAGGATTTAGAACTACCAAACCTCAAAGAAAAGAAAAAGAAAAGTATAGAGGAGTTTACTACTCGTCGTTCTGGCTATGTTAATGAGGGTTCTCCCAATAATTTAAATCTTGAGCAAAGTATGATACGTAGTATTGGTAGACGTATTGCTCTTAAAAAACCTAAAGGAAAACGTATAAAGGAACTTGAAGAACGAGTAGAGGAACTTAACGAAGAAAGAAAACCGCTTGTTGCTATTATAGAGAAGTATCCTTTTAATAAACAAGGCAGATGTAAAGAAGCATCTTTATTAAAAGAAATTGATGATGAGATTATAGAGATCGAGGCCGAGATTAAGAAAATACGAGCACGTTATAATGCTATATCTTTTATTGATCCAATTGATTTAAAATTTAATAACTTTACTAAAGTTCCAAACCCTAAAAATGCCGCTGTTATGTTTTGTATATTGGACGTATCAATATCAATGCAAGAGCGTGAGAAAGATTTAGCAAAACGATTTTTTATTTTACTACACTTGTTTCTTAGTATGAAGTATGATTTAGTAGAAGTAGTGTTTATACGACACCACACAACTGCCAAAGAATGTACAGAGGAAGAATTTTTCACTAGCAAAGAGAGTGGTGGTACTGTAGTGTCTACTGCTTTAGAATTAGCATATGATATTATTAGAAAGAGATATGATTTGGAATATTGGAATGTTTATGTAAGTCAAGCAAGTGATGGTGATAACTTTACTACTGATAATCAGCAAGTACATGATATTATGGCGACTAAATTGTTACCATTAGTTCAGTTTTTTGCTTATGTAAGTATTGTAGCACATCAGCACCAAGTTAATAACGATATAGGATCATCAGTAGGCAGTGGTTTAGAAAAAATATATAAAGTGTTAATGGATATTTTTGAGTATGTGCAAATACGTAGGGTATATGAACCAAAAGATATATATCCTGTGTTTAGAAAATTCTTTGCGCCAAAAGGAGACGGCAAAAATGAGTAAACCTTTATATGAACCAAAAAGTGACTGGAGTTTTGATCTTATTTCCAAAATATATGATGCATGTGAAGAAATAGCAGTTAATGAGCTTGGCTGTGACTGTTACATTAACCAATTAGAAGTAGTAACATTTGAACAAATGTTAGATGCTTATGCTAGTATAGGCATGCCATTGTCCTATCACCATTGGAGTAATGGTAAAGCATGGGCGCATTATGAGAACCAATATAGAAAAGGTAGAACAAGTTTAGCATATGAATTAGTTATTAATAGTAATCCTTGTATTAACTATTTGATGGAAGAAAACTCAATGACTACGCAAACATTAGTTATTGCTCATGCCGCATTTGGTCATAATCACTTCTTTAAAAATAATTATTTGTTTAAAACATGGACAAGTGCTGATAGTATTATTGACTATCTATTATTTGCTAAAAATTATATACAAAAGTGTGAGGAAAAGTATGGACTTGATGAAGTAGAAATTTTCCTAGATTCCCTACATGCAATACGTAATTATGGTATAAACAAATATAAACGTCCTGGCAAATTAAATGCTACAGTAGAAGCAGAGAAGTCGCAAGAACGAGCAACATATTTACGCAAACATGTAAATGAATTATGGGATACTACAGTTGTTACAACTAAAAAAGATACAGAAGAAAAAGAAAAAAGAGTTAGTATGGCAAAGCCGGAAGAAAATATAATTTACTTTTTAGAAAAACATGCTCCTAATTTAACTGATTGGCAACGCGAACTATGCCGTATAGTGCGTAAAATTGCTCAATATTTTTATCCACAAGGGCAAACAAAAGTAATGAATGAAGGATTTGCTTGTTTTGTGCATTATTATTCAATGAATAGATTACATGATAAAGAATTGATTACTGATGCGGCAATGTTTGAGTTTTTAAGATTGCATACAAATGTATTAAACCAACCTACATTTGATAAAAAATGGTATAATGGTATTAACCCTTATTCATTAGGATTCGCAATGATGATGGATATTAAACGTATATGTGAAGAACCAACAGCAGAAGATAAGGAATGGTTTCCTGATATTGCTGGTGGTGATTGGAAAGAAATTATCTTAGATGCTGTTGCTAATTATAGAGATGAAAGTTTTATACTGCAATTTCTATCACCTAAAGTAATTAGAGATTTTAGATTATTCCAACTTGGGGATAACAAGTCAGATCCACATTATAAGGTTAAAGCAATACATAATGATCAAGGATATAAAAGTATACGTAAAGAGATGGCTCGCCAATATGATTATAATTATCGTATACCTGATATACAAGTTGTTGATTATGACCATGATGAGAAGCGTTCATTACTACTGCATCATTATAAAGGACCAAATGGTAGGGAATTGTCAAAGGACACAACAATTGATGTATTAAATTATATTGCTTACATTTGGGGTTATGAAGTACAATTAGATGTATATAGTAAGCAAGAAAAATTTATTAATGGTAAGTCAGTAGGTGAACCATTTCAGAAAGTAAATGGATATAAATCTACTTCTACTGATGGGACTGCGCCACCACCGCCCGAACCAGCTGCTAAGAATTTTGGTTATTGGGGGATGTTTTTAACAGCAGATGATATTAATACTATTGACAAATCATAAATTATATAGTAGAATTAACGTTAACTATAAATAGTTAAACCTTTCGTGGAGCAGTAACTTGTCTTTAAACAAATATAGAAACATTGGTATCTTCGCACATGTGGACGCGGGTAAAACTACGACCACTGAGAGGATCCTTAAGCTCACAGGAAAGATACACAAAATTGGTGAAGTGCATGATGGCGCCGCAACCACAGACTTTATGGAGCAAGAGCAAGAGCGAGGCATTACGATACAAAGTGCCGCGACTACTTGCTACTGGAATGATCACCAATTAAACATCATCGACACTCCCGGCCACGTAGACTTCACAATTGAGGTCTATCGTTCCCTTAAAGTACTAGATGGCGGCGTTGGTGTATTTTGTGCAAGCGGTGGTGTAGAGCCACAATCAGAAACTAACTGGCGTTATGCTAACGACAGTGAAGTAGCACGTATTATATACATTAACAAGATGGATAGAGTTGGTGCTGACTTTGATCGAGTTGTAGCACAAATAAGAACACGGCTTGGAGCGAAGCCGTTAGTTATGACATATCCAATTGGAGCGGAAGATAAATTTGTAGGTGTAGTTGATATACTTACTCAAAAGGCTTGGATATGGTCCGACCCAACTGACCCAACTTCTTACACTATAACTGACATTCCAGATGATAAAGTACCTAGTGAAAAAATAGGTGACAAGTACACATATAAAGAAATGGCAAAACAGTATTATGATATATTAGTTGAGACTGTAGTCGAAATGGATGATGAAGTTATGATGCAATGGATAGATGATCCAGAAGGCATTAGTGAAGAAGATCTTAAAATGTGCATACGTAAAGGCACAAACACATGCGATTTCTTCCCAACATATTGTGGCAGTTCATTTAAAAACAAAGGCGTACAAAACATATTAAATGCTATTGTAGATTATTTGCCTAATCCTACAGAAGTTGATCCACAACCAGAAGTAGATGAGAAAGGTGAAGCAACTGGTGAAGTTGCTATAGTGGATCCAGAAGGTCCATTAAGAGCACTTGCATTTAAAATAATGGAAGACAAGTATGGCGCACTAACATTTACACGCATCTATTCAGGCAACATAAAGAAAGGTGACTCTATATACAATAGCACAAATGGTAGAACAGAACGTATTGGACGTATATTAGAAATGCATGCCGACTCACGTGAGGAATTAGACAGTGCATCAGCAGGTGACATTGTTGCATTGCTTGGTATGAAGTCTGTACAAACAGGCCATACATTGTGTGATAAAAAGAATCAAGCAATACTTGAGCCAATGGTATTTCCAGATCCAGTTATTAGCATAGCAATTGAACCAAAGACACAAAGTGATATGGATAAGTTGGGAACTGCTATTGGTAAAATGGTAGCAGAGGATCCTTCCTTCCATGTAGAGACAGACCAAGAAACTGGCCAAACAATACTTAAAGGCATGGGCGAGTTGCATTTAGATGTTAAGTGCGATATACTAAAACGCACATACGGTGTGGAAGTAAGCATAGGTAAACCACAAGTAGCATATAGGGAAACAATTACTAAAACAGTCAGTGATAGGTATACCCATAAAAAGCAAACAGGTGGTGCAGGCCAGTTTGCTGATATTGAATATACTGTAGAACCTCTTGAAGCAGGAGAGGGATTCCAATTTGAAAGCAAGGTAGTTGGCGGCAATGTTCCAAGAGAGTTTTGGACTTCTATAGAGAAGGGATTTGCAGGCTCCAGTGCAGGTGGTATACTTGCAAGTTACCCAGTGCTTGATTACAAAGTAACATTAACAGATGGTTCCAGTCACGCAGTAGATAGTAGTGCTGTGGCATTTGAGCTGGCGGCTCGCGGAGCATTTAGACAAACAATGCCCAAAGCAGGTCCGAAGTTATTAGAGCCAATTATGAAACTAGACGTTACTTGCCCCGGAGACAAAGTAGGTGATGTTATAGGTGATATAAATAGGCGTAGAGGCATGATACACAATCAAGAAATGGCTGGCACAACGGTTCGTATATACGCAGAAGCACCAATTGGTGAAATGTTTGGGTATATAGGAGACTTACGCAGTCAAACAAGTGGTCGTGGTCAATTTAGTATGGAATTTAGTCATTATGCGCCGTGTCCTAATAGCATTACTGAGGTTATCTTAAAGAAAACTTAAAACACCATATATCTCCCTCTTAAATCACTCTAAATATAGTGATGAAATGGAGGATTTATATGATTCATTGTAAATCGTTGATTAAGACTATAAGTTGGAGATGTATCGCTACTACAGATACATTTCTTATTGCCTGGTTAATTACTGGAGAGTATACTTTCGCAGGCGCAATAGCAGGACTAGAAGTATGTACTAAAATGGTACTCTATTACCTCCACGAGAGAGGATGGGCTAGAATCAAGTTAGCGAAAAATGGAACATAGAACCTGTCACAGACGAGGATATAAACTTTTGACTCCCAACATTTGGGAATTATATGATGGAATGGAGTCAAAAGGTTTCGTAAAAAACCTTAGTAATGAGAAATCAGATCCGCCACGTTATCGTGTTATAGGGCATATTGATTTAGATAGAACAGATTTGCCAAAAGATAGTATTATACAAACGCATACTATAGAGGAGGAGTTCCCGCCAGGCCTGGAAGGTCCTGAAGTAAATGAGATATGGGACACCAAAGAAGAAACAATTGAAGATTTACATGAAAAAATACAAGCATTACGCGACGAATGTGGCGAAATGGATATACAAATAAAACAATTACAACATGAATTTAAACACAAACAACCAAGTGGTTCTATACGATGGAAACTTACATACACTTGGTGTGATAATGTAACAGAAGTATATTGGGATTTTAAAAGAAAAAAAGACGCAGTAGCATTTATGGAAGATAACATACAAGGTTTCTTTGGTATTAAGGTAGTTGAGTCTATTAGAGATATAAAGTACGACAAGTATATCTATGGTACACGAAATGTAGGGAAACAAGATGAAACTAACATTACATAAAAGAAGTAAGTATTTTGCTGTTGGCAAGCGAAATAAACGCCGTGGTAAGAATCGCCTTAAGACTAAAAGTCGTAATAGCCGTTCAACCACATAAATATCCTTGACTTTACTTTAAGTTTAGTCTATAATATATAGTATATCAATCAAAGGAGATATAACATGAAGAAGTTATTAATTGCCTTGGTATTTGGCGGACTCTTAATCGGGTGTGCTGATCAAGAGGCAGAAGCCATTGAGTGGCAAAGTGGCGTTAGCGTTTCTGCAGGAGACTCTAATGTATCTTTCACCCAAGATGGTAATGAGTTTGCCGTAGGTTTTGGAGGCGCATCAGTTTATCACAGCGACTCAACTGATATCGGCGTATCATTTGGTATGAATATTGTCAGTGGACTTGCTGGCACAGTTTCATACGATTATACTAGTGACGAAGATAGTGTTGTAGGTTTAAAAACACCAATTACATTATTTGGTTTAACTACAACCCCTTCAGTAGACTGGAACATTAGTGATTCAGATATTGATGGCGCATTAGAAAACACATTCAGTTTACTAGGTGGTGGTGTCCGTTCAAAATTTATGTTTGATTTAGATGACACAGATTTTACTGGATCAGAGTTTGAAGTTAATTATACTTGGAACATGTCAAGCAATTTCGCAGTACAACCATATGTTGAAATACCTATGGATGATGACTGGGGTCGTGGCGACACAGTTGCAGGTTTGAGAATTACTATGAATTGGGCCGGTAATAGTTCAGAGTAAATAAATACCTATGTGGCAGTCACTCGTAAAGTCAGAACTAAAGAAGAATATATTTACGAATCTCGGGATAACGGGGTTACCGTGTCTCGACGACTGCCTTTAGGTGAACAAAAAGAATATCTTATTACAGAAGAACCCAATAAAGAAAGCGCATTCAAGAAGAAAAAATTTGATTGGCTATCCCATGATGAATTAATGGATTTAGGTAAAGAAAAATTTGAACAACGAGAATTGTGTGAAAAATATCCTGCTTTGAAAGAGGCGTGGGAAAAATATCTTGTATTGTTAAACCTAGTTAAATCGGGTAAATAGTATTATGCGTTACATTGAACTAAACGAAAGCGGCTCCATACATTGGGAAGATGAAGATTTTGATGCAGAAAATCCAACTGTATTGATACGCGGATATGGCACATTAAAATATAAAACTCTCCAACAAGCGATCGCGAGAGATTTAGCAGAAATGTCTCAAAGAGTAGCAGATGGTAGTTTAGAAGTTGTAGCAAACCATCAATTACTTGATAAACAGAGTGCATTTAATGGCAAGGTTCAAGCATATCTAGATGTTACTAAAGAACTCGCAAGGCCATCAATCAAGAGAAAACTTACAATTCACAAGAAAAATAGTTTGTTTAATACTATAAAAAACAGTGACCAATAATTCTTGACAATTCCTTAATATTTTAGTATAATTAAGAATATGTCATATTTAATATTTCATAATAATAATACTAATCTTTTTACAATAGAATTACGAAAAGATCCATTTGTTAAAAAATGGGAGAAACATCTTCAATGGATTGTACATGATACAGTAACACCTTTTTCTAATTATGCATACATTGTTAGTTTACCTCGTAGAAAAACTAAAAGTAAAGATGAAATTACAGAGCAAGTAGATAATTTACATACAACTATTTTAAATATTAATGATGTATTAGCAAGGGAAGGATTGTCACGAATACATACAGATTTTCCGTTAAGTGTTGACGATTTAGATCATTCTAAATTTTATAAAAATGATTTAAGTACACAATTAATTCTAAATGAATTACATCGTTATTTTACTACTGCTAATAGATCCTTCACAGACCGTTCAATAAAAAAACAACGAACTTATAAGAGTATCATATGGTCAGATAAATTTAGATCAAATTTTATATTGCCAAATGAAGATCCAAGAAAAGTTGCTAGTCGTACTAGACAAGAACAATTTAATAAATTAATACAAGATATAAATCAAATAGTACACAATTTAGATTGTCAAACTATAACGCCTAAGGTACTCGATGCATTAGAAAATAATAAAATACGTGAAACTCTTACTGTTGGTTTTAGTATGCATGGAGGTTGGGATATATCTTTACAATCTAATACTTTTAAATTTATGACTGATAAAGACCTGTTAAGTGCAACTGATTCAGATGAATATGATGTATGGATGGGAGTAGATTTATTAGGAAAAGATTACCTTACTGCCTATTTAAATCATGATGACCCTAGTGAATGGGATATTAGAACATTGAATTGTTATACTGGCAAAATGGATATAACACTAGGTGATAATACAATACAAAGTTTAATTAAAGGTATTGATTTTCAAAATTGGCTTAAAGATTATAACGTAAAATATGAACCAGCAATGTGTGGTGTACCATTAGGTAAAGTAATAGAAGGTAGAGATTTTTTAGATGGACGTGGTTTAGACAATAAGATGCAAAACTTTAAACTTAAAATAGAGAGGTAGTATAAATGTTTATTCAATTTATACTCCACGGATATGGTGGAGAAGTTGTATTAGGTAAAATATCTAAAAAGGCGGCCGAATTTTGGCAGTCTGAAGAAATGCAAGAACACTTTCACACTTATGTTTTTGGCCCAGAATGGTTTGAGGAAGAAAACCCAAACATTAAAATACCCAAGTATGCCCAAATAGGTGTATGGCATGATATGGAAGATAGAGGGCATGAGTGGGGAGCGGCACAAAGTGGCGCGTATCTTACTATAAATGAAGTAAGTGATGACACTTTCAGTGCTGATCATGTGCGTGATATTTTTTATGGTGAGCTGATGAATTATGTAAACGAACACGAAGTAGAGATTCATTCCGATGAACAACATCCTCAACCAAAAGAATACACATTCTGTGGTGTTAATTCTGAGAAGGGCACATTCTATGAAGGTACTATAGAAATTGAAGGAGAGTTTGATCCTAAAAAAGTCTCTTTTAGTAGCACAGAAATCCATCAAGATACTCTTATTACACAAATTTTTTATGGTGAGGAAAGTATAGATAATGCTGGCGGCGGCACTGATGGTAAATCCATGGATTTTGAAATTATAGAACCATGGGAGTAAATACATGTATGGCAATAAAACTAGATCCAGTTGACTTAATGGTTTATGCTGACATAGCACAAGCATTTGAAAATTGGTTATTACATAATCCTGAATCTGATAAAGAAACGGATAATTTAAGACAATCTCGTATTTTCGCTAAATCATATCTTAACTTGTATGTGACATTTTTATCTATGGTCAAATATGTTCCTCAGGAAGAAATTAATTACGAGTCTAGAATATCTGGTGGTGAAACACGTAAGTTTGAAAATGTACATGAAATTTATACTGATTTGAAAGCCGCTACTGAGTTAAGTAAAGATGAGAAACAATTGATCGACGAATCTATTAAACATATGGCTAATAACGTAAAACCAACATTACATTAATATTATGAATACAGAAATGAGAAAAGCGTTAGGAACACTAACAGATTGTCAATTACTTCATGTTGTAAGTGAAATAATGAGTTATAACTATCAAGAAACATATGCTGAAGCTCACAAGCAAGTACATGTTGAGGGTGATCCGTGGGAATCATGGTCACATAATTTTAGTTTAGTTAAAGGATCAGGTAATAAACTACCTGTTGCTGTACGCAATGAACTTGAAGAAGCAATGGACAAATTCAAAGATGAGAATAGAATTAAGCCAAAATACTTTAAAGCTATACATAGAGCAAATGCTTATGTAAATTCAACAGGACAGAACGGCGAACCAGGATACAAAAGAGATGGGTTGTTTGGTTCCAATGCTGGCACTATTCTAAAATGGATGGCTTGGTTATGGTTTGCATATTTTATATTAGGATTTATTGCCCGCTGTGGCGGTCCATAAATCTCCAAAAGGAGGTTTATTTTTGACTTTTAATAAATAACGACATGAAGAGATTGCTCAATAAGTTTAAGCAACAAGAACCAGAGCAACCTCAAAAAAGAAAGTTTGTAGCAGAAATTAGAGACACGTTTAACGAAAAGAAAATCTATAGAGCGAGGTGGGTATGGTATCATACAATCCTTGCCGCGGAATTGTTTTTAATTATTATTTTGTTGATTGGGATATTAATAAAAATTTAAGGAAACTAGTTAGGCGTGGCCACAACACCTATACACAAGCACTTAATCATAAGAGCAGAAGTAGCAGATCCGCCCGGAAAAGACGATATTCAACGAATGATCGATTGGACTACAGAGTTAATCGATGAAATAGATATGAAACTCCTCGATGGTCCTTTTTGTAAGTATGTGGACATTGAAGGAAACTCCGGACTTACCGTTGTAGCAATTATAGAAACCAGCCATATTGCGATGCACGTATGGGATGAAGCATCACCAGCGTTAATGCAATTGGATGTGTATACCTGTGGCCCTTTTAAACCAATTTTAGTATTTGAGAAATTACGAGATTTTGGATTAACTAAACTTGAATGGAAGTATTTAGATCGAGAAATAAAATTAAAATTAGAGCATATAGGACAATGGGACAATCCTGAAAATGATCCCGAGGCAGAATTGCCTAACAATGCCACACTTAACAACGGATAAAGAAAAAGAATATAAAACGACTTTAATACAATGCCCAAGGTGTACTGCGTCTGGATTTGCTATACATGACGATGAAACACATTGGAAGTGTCTTGTCTGCGGACACATTATGCCACACAAAGGAGCAAATGGAAATAAAATGAGCCACTGGCCATACACTACAGAAGAATGGGATATGGTTTCACAAGCAAGTCATGTTCACTTCAAGGATCCAGATATGGGTCCAAAGCAATTAAAAGAAACAATAATCTCAACTTTATACCAGCAAACTAAATACTGGTTATACAAGAGGTGGTGATATGTCAGATACTGCCGACTGGAAGGCCCTGAAGAAGAAAGCATTCGACAGGGAGTTAGCAAACGATATATGGGTTAAGCTAAAAGGACACGAATTACCCAACACTTGGGATGAAGAACAAGTGAAGTCAATTATAGAAAGATATTGGCACAAAGCAATAGCATATAGTGAGGGATATTAAATGAGTTTTTTAGAAAAAGTAGGATTAACAAAGAAAAAAATAGTTCAATATACTCCAACAGGAGTTACAGTAACACCTTCAGCATTAGAAAAAATTAAACAAATGTGTGAAGAAAATGCTATGCCTGCGGTTCGACCATTTGTTCATGGAGGTGGGTGCTCAGGTATGGCACATTCAATGACATTTGCAGATTCAAAAGAAAGATTAGATGTTGAAATTGCTCCTCATGTCTATATAGATCCTATAACATATTCATTTATGGATGGAGCAACTATTGATTATGATACTGCAGGCATGAATCCAACATTTGTATTTCAAGACGTATTTAAAGCACAAGGTGGTAGTGGTGTTTGTGGAGGATGTGGCGCGGCAACAGGGCCTGGCTATGCACCCCATTAAATAAATACAATTAACTGGGAGAGTAGTTATGATTAGTGATGCAGAAGCATTCGAATATCTCAAACTAGAACTAAAAGAAACCGTTCTATCTCATCCAATCATTAAAAGAAATAGGTATCTTTGGTGGTTTTCGCAAACCTTAGATTTAACCAAAGAAGATCTTATTATCTTAACGAAAGAGTTTTCAGTATTTTCAAATCAATTTATAGTTGCTCAACTACATAAAACACTTAATGCTAATAGTTTGGAACAGATGCATGATGCCAAAGAAATATTAGTAAATGAATTGGGTGTACTTTTTACAAACGAAACAGTAAATAATAGCACATTTAGATTTAAGGCCGCTCATTTTGAGTGGCTTGTTCATTTTGCAAGCAAGTTAGGCTTGGAGTTTAATGATATTGGTAAACGCAAACATGGCAGTCCATCAACATTATTTTATTGTGACGAACTGATACGCATATACGGTAGTCCAGATTTTAACACAGCCGCCGGTGCTAGTTTTGCTGTAGAGAATTGGGCCAATGCTGGTTTTTGGCAACAACTAATGGATGGCATAGAAAATTTTAATGAGTATAATACAGAAGGTATTACCTTACCATTAAACTTTTTCTCGTTTCATGATAAATTAGAAGCACAACATGCTCAACACACGTGGGATGAGTTGCGTGACTTACATGATAATGAGCCAGAATTTGATAAAGATAAATTTATTGCCGCTGGTATGGAAATGTTAGATGGTGTTAATGCTTTTTGGAATGGATTAAACCAAGATAGAATTGCCAGATATTGGAAAGAGAGCAGAGGCGGTTAATTAAATATTTAAATGATTAATGGAACTGTAGAACAGTGGTTATTTGCGTTTTCTCAAACTGAAAAATTCTTATGTATAACAAATTATATAAAGAAAAAGTATAATTTAGATAGTGATCTTCTTCCAGTTTGGGATTATGAAGTATATATACGAAATATTATAGGCTTTAAAATATCATTGAATGTGGACGACACTGTTAATAGTGTGATCGCGCCGGCAGCCGGTAGATATCAAGCAATTTTATCTACCGAACGTATACCTACTAAAACTTTTTATTATATAGAATATATTCTTCAACATACTGAAGAAAAATATATTTTAGATGTAGGATGTGGTCAAAATTTCTTTGCTACATTTTATGATGAAATTCAAGGTATGGAACCTAATCAAGTTGATAAAGATTTAAATATAATAAATGAAACATGGAATGATGAATTTATTCAAAAAAATATTGAAAAAATTCCTAATATAATAGCAATAACTAGCCTTCATCACGTTTATGGTTTATTTGAAATACCAAAATTATTAGAAGATTTGGTAAAAGTGTTAAAATCTGGTGGATATTGTTATATTTCATTTAGTTTACGTAGATTATTAATGCGTACAACAGTAGATGAAATGAAATATAATAAAATTTTTACCTATGATGATATTAATAAATATTTTAAGAGAGAATTACAAAAACAATTAAATATAGAATTAATAGAATTTTCAAATGATATGGATCATGGTCTTCCTAGTGTCATTATATCTCCAAGTAAAATTCCTCATGAGGTTCACATTATTAAAGTATTCGACAGTCCATTTTCCAGTTGGTCAGCTCGGCCAAATACCTCAGAAAATGTAAATGCAATTGCAAAAGCAAATACATTACATAAAGGTTTAAATCCGCTCGCTAATCCATGTATTGGTGGTAGTACGGAAGGTTCTATATCAATAATATTTAATAAAAAATAAAAACTCGAGGAATATAATTATTGAAATTAAATTAGTATTTGATACAAAACCTGAAATTAACGTACTAGTAAACCAAATTAAAGTAAACACAAGTTTATTATTAATAGATAATAATAATTCAGAAACGCTTCTTCCTGAGTGGATGGATATACAAGCACGAGATGATGATAAATTAATTACTGATGGCTATGCAGTTAGTTTTAATATACTTTTTGCACCACAGCGAACACGATCAAAGGGTGGGCATAACGCCGCAGGCGGTCGTCGACCCTTCACCATAGCAGATGGACGCATGGTTTCTAACCAATCTATTAATATTATACCAACGTGGTCTAAATCTGAACGATATGATCTTACTTTAAAACGTATTATATTTGATAATATTAAGATAGATGTAAATGAAGGTATTCTTACAGTATGTGATATAACAACATTTAAATGTGGGAATCATATACAAAAAGGGAATGTTCTTAATGATCCTGATAGTTCACTTGAAATTAAATTTAAAACTCCGTTTTATGATTGGTTTTTGGATTCAATATTATGATTATTAAACACAATAATATATCCCCAATATTTGTAAGTGAATTTGATTTAACTGGTCATGAATGCAATTCATTAGTAATTGAAAAAATAGATACTATGTATGAAAAGAAAGATTCTACTTTATACAATAATAATAGAGAAAGATTTTTAAATGAACCAGATTTAATAGAATTATGGAAAACATTTCAAGAATGTTGTGATATATATTGTGAAAAAGCAAATATAAAACCTGTTATAGTAGGATCCAATTGGATTAATGCATTAGAGTTAAATGATAGCATTAAAGCACATACACATGCAACAAGTGTAATAAGTGGATCATATTATCCTTATGTAGAATCAATTGATTCCCCATTAATGCTGGAAAATCCTTCTAGTTCAATAATAAAAGAAAATAATATACGTCGTATATTGAGAAATGTTGATAATACGTCAGGATTATCTAAAAAAGATTATGAAGTTAATGATATAGCCATTAATCCACAAAATGAATCATTAATTATGTTTCCGTCATACTTAAATCATTGGATTGATCCAATCCCAACACATAAACGATATACGGTAGTGTTTAATACATTATTATATTCTGAAAGAAAATCATTTCAACCATACATTAGAGATTATAGAATAGAGCCATGTGAAGATAAATAATATATTATGAGACTTAAAGAACTACAAATTCAAGAAGCTGCAACTGCTGGAGCAACAACCAGTGGTAATATTGCCGCTGTTATAAATCCACACGTTGCGAACCCTTCACGTCATTCAGTAGCATATACTGGCACACCTGGAGTATCAGGCAAAGGACCAGTAAAACAATATGTAGCAAAAAAGCAAACACCTACTGACAATGCTTTGGATGGTGATGAGTTGTTGATGTCTAGTAAAGAAACACAGATGATTAGACGTCAAATCAAAGAAGGCTCATTATATGAAGAACGACTTGATGAATTATTGCCAGCACTTGCTGTAGGTGCAGGCGTTGTAGCCGCCGGCGGTTGGGTTTTAAACAAATTCGGTAAGTGGATTAAATCAGAACAAGGCAAAACTCAAGCCACGAAAGATGCTGAAATATCGGCCGCTACTGATGGAATGTATGCAAAGCCAAAAGCGAAGAAAAAGACTGAAGAAGGTTTGCGTATTGAGCCACGTGGCGAAGCAGGGAAAGCAAATGCGTTTAAACAAGCAATGGCGGATGTATCTAAAAATAAAGAAACGAGAGCAATTAATACAGAAAAATCCAAGAGACAAACCGCTCAAGCCGCTGGATATAGAGCAATTGTAGGCGGAAAAGACTTATCTCAGATAGCCAAAGGCTAACCTACTGATTTCATTGACTTTTTAACCTATTGATTTCATTGACTTTTCAACTTTTTCATTAACCCTTTAAAATCAAGCATTTAGAGCACAAAAATGAGTGACAATTCTGCTCGATATGCTATAATGTATGTATAGTTAAGTAAACCCAAGTACAGAGACTATGTCAAAAACCCTTACATTCGCACCCGGTTGGACCCAAATCATCAATACTTCTAATGAGGTTGATGAGCGGAACGACCTCCTCTCATACATTTCGGACACGTACAAGGGATTGTACGGTTTTCGTCCCCGCGGTGACACCTCTGCAATGACTATTGAAGAC
>Ga0114993_10002859_pt1 | contig 18461 bp, 17 predicted proteins | sample ArcticOcean_MG_C_FD_87042 | JGI IMG/M metagenome (GOLD analysis project Ga0114993, IMG submission 87042) | Marine microbial communities from western Arctic Ocean - ArcticOcean_MG_CB2_150 | ecosystem: Environmental > Aquatic > Marine > Oceanic | place: Arctic Ocean: Canada Basin | collected...
ACAGCGTGAAAGCACCAGGCCGTGCACAACCCCATCGAACACGCCTTCAAATTCCACAACGACCCAACCACCACCCCAATTTTCGACTAATTACTCATACGACCCCGGCATCGGATGCGCGACAATCCCCTCATAAGGAGCCATCCGCTTGCCCGAGTCTGTGCACCCCACAGAGATCGTCACCGCGAGACTCATTCTGAGGCCGTTTCGCGAGTCCGACGCGCCAGACGTGTTCGAGTACGCCTCCGACCCCTCATTCCGAAAGTACGCACCGTACATACCCTCGGACTACTCACCATTCGACGCAGTTGAGTACGTCCAGGAGCGGCTCGTAATTGACTGGAACAAGCAGCCCACATTCGCAGTCGAACACGAAGGCAAAGTGATCGGCGCCGTAACGATCCGAGTTAATTCAGACGGCGGCGTGGAATTCGGCTACGGGATTGGCGGCGATTACCAGGGTCAGGGATTCGCAACAGAAGCCGCTTCGGCGGCGCTGGACTGGACGATATCGAACTGCGGAGCCGATTCGATATACGCTACCGCCGATGTGCTCAACCACGCGTCTATACGCGTACAGGAAAAACTCGGACTCAAACCGGTTGAAGACGAAGCAGATCCGTCGACCGAAGTCACCGCAACTGAAGTCAAATACTCGTCACTGGCCGCCTCGTGGATAAACGTTAGCCGACACGACAAGTAAACTCTCCACTGATCATTCGCTAACTCTCACCTCTCCCCATGCGTCGAACCGCCAAATCACTCCTTCTATTCACCATCATCTACAACGTCGCCGAAGGGGTCGTTGCCATCTGGGCCGGCATCGCAGCCGGCAGCATCTCACTCGTCGCGTTCGGCGCCGACAGCTACCTCGAAGTAGCAGCCGCATCCGTCGTCTACTGGCGACTCTCGACCAACAACCCGGATCCCGAAGGAGAGACCGAAGAACGAATCGAACGCTTCATCGGCTGGACGTTCATGGCACTCGCACTCGTGGTCATCGTTCAGGTTGTATACAGCTTCGCCAACAGCGAGGGCGCCAGCGAATCGATGATCGGAATCGGCCTTGCAATCGCCTCGGCAACAGTCATGCCAGCAGTTGCGATCTGGAAGCTACGACTCGCAGCCGACCTCGATATCCGCTCGCTGGCAGCCGAGGCAAAAGAAACACTCGCCTGCTCCTATCTCTCCATCACGCTGCTGATCGGCCTGAGTTTTAACGCTCTACTCGGCTGGTGGTGGCTCGATCCCCTGACCGCTCTGCTCCTCGTTCCGTGGCTAATCAAAGAAGGGCTCGAAGGAATTCGCCCAGATGACGACGACGAGGAAGAAGAAGTGTCGATCCAACTCTGCTCGTGCCGATCCTGCCTCTTCGGACTCCGTCGACCAAGATCAACCTGTCGTCTGGCGCAATGACCCAACCCTGTCAGCGCTAGCCCAATTCAAGCGTAATTGCCCCCGACGACCAACATCTGTTGAGAAACCAGTGGAATAATCTGTTCTCAGCAGCGACTTCTGACCGGACCAACGAATGACAAACGATTCCAATGACAGACGAAACGAACATCGAGATTTCGATCCCGCGCTAATTGCCAACTTCCTCGGAGATAGAACTATCTCCCGCTCCGAGCGAATCTCGACCGGCAAGTCGAACACCAACATCAAGCTCGAACTCAGCGGCGGCGCAACCGTCGTAGCTCGCCTCTACAGTGAAAAATCACCCAGCAGTCCAGAGCGCGAAAAGCTGATCGCCAGCATGATCGGCGACCTTGTGCCGATTCCCAAAATGCTGACGAATGGCAATAACTGGGCAGTTTTCGAGTTCGTAGAAGGCCGCCAGCTCGACGCCCAACCCGAGCATTCCGGAGCCGCAGGTCATGCCATAGCTCTACTTACTCAAATCAAGTTCGAAACTGGTGGCTGGATCACCGAGACAGGCGACATAGCCCAATTCGACTTCGGTGACGACTACTACGCCTCCCAACTCGAGCAAGCCGAGGTCCGTAAATGGCTTGGACCCGAACGAATCCTCTTGTTAAGCAAAATCCTGGCAAACGAAAATACCAGACTCACCGAGATAAACCAGCAATCCTCGCTCACCCACGACGACTTCAACCCGACCAACGTCCTGATCCACAAAGGTGAAGTAAGCGCAATCCTGGACTGGGAGTACTGCCACGTCGGAACTCCCTACATGGACATCGGGAACCTGCTCAGAAACACCAGTTCACAGCACCACGAGTCAATCGGACAGGGCCTTATCGACGGTGGATTCGATCTGCCAGACGACTGGAAACAACGAGCAGCCCTCGTCGACTTCAGCAGCCATCTCGAGTTCCTAACCTCAGCCCGCTCCGACGATTTCAAGCACACCAGAATCGATCTGATCGACTCGTTTATCGTTATGTTCAAAAGCTAACGAATCTGCAGTTAACGCCCCCCAGAAAGCCGCTTTGAACCGAAAGACTCCGACGGGTATCGACCAACCGGAGAACCACTGTGAAAGACACCAAAGGCAAAAACAAGAAATCACCACGGGCCCGGTTACTCTTCGGGGCAGCCCTCGGTATCGCCATTTCAATCCCCATATTTTCCGGTGTCGATTCACCCCCGGTGAAAGCGTTTCTCATGGTGGCTTTCGCCGCATTGATGGGCGCAGGGCAGGTGATAGGCGGACGCGAGACCACTGGCGCCCGCAAGTTCACTCGATGGGCGATGATAGGCGGAGTCGGGACAATGGTGATTGGCATCGTCCTCTTCATGCTGTTCACGTAGGCACAAGCACTGCTGGACTCGACCTGTTCATAGGCGAATCTGAATGGCGCGACAAAGGAGTCGGAACTCAAGCAGTACGCCAGTTCATCGACGAAATAATCTTCGCCATTCCCGGCATAGAAACCTGCGTCATCGACCCCGAGCCAACAAACAAACGAGCAATTCGCAGCTACGAAAAAGCCGGATTCACCTACGCCAAAACATTCCATTCCTACGCCAACAAAATGGACTGCTACCTCATGCGGCAAGAGCGGATTGAGCCGCCAGGATCGTAAAGAGCGAAGTAACCGCCATACCCTCGTCTCGACCGAAGCGGAGAGACACCACTCGATCCCAAATGAACAGGACACCCCTCAGCGCTGGTCGAGACGAGGAAAACCCAGCCTTTTAATAAGACTGGGGCTGTGTTAACTTTTCCATAAGCGAATTTCCTCATCAGAGCAGACCCCTCCCCACGTAAATACGCGACCCCCAAAATGAAGCCCAACTCAATCAACCTCGCCGAAAACCTGGACTTCCTGCGGAACGTCGAAGACGACTCGGTGAACCTGATATACATCGACCCGCCGTTCAACACCGGCACCAAACAGTCGATGACGAGCCTCAAAACCGTGCGTGACGACAACGGCGATCGAACCGGTTTCGGTGGCAATCGATATCGAACCGAAAAAGGCGATAGCAAGTCGTACCTCGATTCGTTCACCGACTACATGGGTTTCCTCGCACCACGAATCGAGGAGGCGAAGCGGGTGCTGGCGACCAACGGCTCATTGTTCCTCCACGTCGACTCACGAGAATCGCACTACTGCAAAATCCTGCTCGACCAGATTTTTGGGCGCGACTCGTTCATGAACGAAATCATCTGGTCCTACGACTACGGCGGCCGATCCAAGCGGAAATGGCCCACCAAGCACGACACGATCTTCTGGTACGCGAAAGACCCCGGTAACTACACCTTCAACTACGACGATATCGACCGCATTCCGTACATGGCTCCGGGGCTTGTTGGCAAAGAAAAAGCAGCCCGTGGTAAGACGCCCACCGACGTCTGGTGGCAGACGATCGTCCCCACAAACGGCAAGGAACGAACCGGCTACCCGACCCAGAAACCACTCGCAATTCTTGAACGAATCGTGAAAGTGCACTCCAATCCCGGCGAGCTCGTACTCGACTTCTTCGCAGGCTCAGGCACCACCGGCGTAGCAGCAGCTAAAAACGATCGCCAATTCGTCCTGATCGACACCAACCCCGAAGCCGTCCAAGTCGCCGCCAAACGCCTCACCGAATACACCCCTAAATGCATCGGCTTCACGCCGGAGCCGCAGGCGGTTTGAACCTGAGCTCGTTTCCTCACGTGACAGGCGTCTGTAATAGAGTCCCCTAATGCCCAGAGAATATGGAATCCACGAAATAACGGAAAACGATCTGCTCACAGTGGTCGAAACCATCTGTGACGGTGAGTTGACCGGCGACTGGTCGATCGAGCCACTCGCCAGCGATAAGGGCATTGCAACGCTGGGTATTTACCGAGTCAGCGGATCCGCGCTGAGCCGGACCGGAAAATCTGTCGGCTGGTCCACCGTTTTGAAGATCCTCGACGCCGAAAAAGACTCCAGCGGACAGCGCGAGTATCTAATGGCGAACTCGGTATTTCTTCATTCACTCATCAGCGGAGTTAGACCGGCCATTTGCTATTCGGCCACTGAGCGTACGTCCTCTGAACGCTGGATTTGGATGGAGGATCTGAGAGGTGCTGTCCAACCACCATGGAGCGATAGCACGTCTCTTGATGTAGCCAGAGACGTCGGAAAATTTAACGGACAATCCATTCTCGCTTCTCCAACGGAAGAATGGGAGACGACGGGGATCGCGGCAGCGCTCGAGGGGCTTGGGTTCGCTCAGCGAATGGGCAGCTTTAAAGCAACTACATCATCGGATGCTTTCGCTTCGACGATGCTTGGTCAATCTGGGACTGATGCCATTCAAAATATGCTTAGCAAGTACTTGCAGGTTGTCGATGGGTTGGCTGGTATCACACAGATCGTCGCACATGGCGATATCCACACAGGCAACTTGTTCCCGATTGTTTCTAATGGTGTGCATGAAGAAACGGCGGCGATCGACTGGGCCGCCGGCGGAATGGGCGCCCTGGGTGAGGATGCCGGCAACCTGATCGCTTCGCATTTCCGCCGAAGTGCGATTGATGCGTCCAGATTCGATGATCTTGGACAGCAAGTTTTCGATCAATATCTGGAAGGTCTCCTCAATCCCGATGCCGATGTGGAAGATGCGCGAACGGGTTTCCTGGCCGGGTTAGACTTCTGGGCCCTCGTTAAACTCATGGCTCTGCGAACTGGCCTCGCACTGAATCCCGAATTACGTGGCCGTGTAGCAAAGGGATTTGGAAGAGATCCAGAAGACCTTGCTCGGTGGTGGGGAACGTTAGTCGATAGAACGCTCCCCTATGCCGTTGAGTGCACCGAACGACTGGGCGTGTAGGAACTCACGTCTCACTCCCGCAGAATCACTATGCCACAACCACGTGCGCTCGCATCTTCGCTGATATCGGGCCGTCGCCAAACTTTGCGACGATCAACTCTGTCGCACGGTCGGTAACCAACTCAAGTGCAGCGTTGTCCCGCTCCTCAATCTCGTTGCGCAACGGAGTGCCCTGCGCATAGCCAATTACCGCATGGCGCACCGTCGGAGCGGTACTGATTTTCTCCAGAGTCTCAGATGCAACATCTGAAAATCCAGCGGCGCCAAGATCAGCCCGTATCTGCTCCAAATCGTGATACCCGTGCGGAGTCCGGGCGAGAAACATCGGCGGATCGTCAGGAAATACCGTGGCTGCGCCCTGTGTTACTAGATCTGATATCTCGTTCGACTCGATGTCGTCCCAAACGTTGAAAATCAACATCCCGCCCGGTTTCAGCACCCGCCGAGCCTCGGCGTACCCGACAACTTTGTCTGGAAAGAACATCACGCTGAACTGGCACACAACCACATCGAACGAATCGTCATCAAAAGGCAAATCCAGAGCATCGGCCTGCTGCCACTCGATCCGGTCGTCGGCTGGTTGGACACTCTTTGCCCGGCCCAGCATCGCAGGGTTCAGATCAGTGACGGAATAGCGAGCAGCTGAAGAAAGTCTCGGAGCCAACGCACGAGTCACCACACCACTTCCGGCGGCTATCTCAAGCACCGAATCAGGCTCCGTAGAAACGACTCGACTCGCGAGATCGTCCGCGTACTCCTCGAAGATCAGCGGCACCAGGTACTCGTCGTAAATCTCAGGAATCGATCCGCTGAAAACCGTATCGCCGCTGGTCAATTGTTTTACCTAACTCGAACATCGCTCCGCTCCGAACGAACCCATACGTACTAAAGAAACCGTGCCAATGTCACCCTATAACTCACCGATCAGTGCCCTCGAAATCACAAGCCGCTGAATCTCAGACGTTCCCTCGTAGATCTCAGTCACGCGCTGGTCACGATAGATGCGCTCAACCACCGACGGCTTGAAGTAGCCGACTCCGCCGTGAATCTGAAGCGCCTTGCTCGAAATTCGACCCGCAGCCTCCGAAGCATAAAGCTTCGCCATCGCCGACTCTTTGCCGTGCGGCAAACCCTCGTCGTACAGCGCGGCAGCACGATACGTGAGCAAGCGAGCGGCGTCGAGTTCGACCGCCATGTCGGCCAGCATGAACTGAATCGCCTGCCTCGTAGCAATCACCTTGCCAAACGTCACACGCTGCTTCGAGTAAGACAACGCAGCGTCGAGAGCACCCTTCGCCAGTCCCAGACACTGAGCAGCGATCATGATCCGGCTAGAATCGAGAATCTTCAAAGCCAGCTTGTAGCCCTCGCCCTCTTCACCAAGACGGTTCGTAACCGGAATACGGCAGTTGTCGAATACCAGTTCAGCCGTCGCACAACCCTTCATACCCATCTTGCCGTGCTGCGGATTGATCGTGAAACCCGATGTTCCTTTTTCGACCACGACAGCCGTCACGCCCCTGTGGCCCGCCGACTTATCGTGATTCGTGAAAATAGAGAAAATATCGGCCTCGGACCCGTTCGTAATGAACAGCTTCGTTCCGTTAAGGACGTACTCGTCGCCATCACGAGTGAGTGAACATTCGAGTGCCAGGGCGTCGGACCCGGTACCCGGTTCGGTCAACGCAAACGCAGCGATTTTCTCACCTGCAGCCAGTGAAGGGAGCCACCTCTGGCGTTGCTCATCATTCCCGCCCTGATTAATGGTCTGTGACCCGAGTGAAACGTGTGTAATCAGCACCGTGCTACTCGATCCGCAGGCAGCAGCAACCTCTTCACCCACCAGCATGAAGTCCTTGTAGCCGCCACCAAAACCACCGAACTGTTCGGGGATTGTCATGCCGGTCAAACCCAGCTCAGCCAGCCCTCGGAACTGATCGATAGGGAATTCAGCCTTCTCGTCGACTTCGTCGGCCCGAGGAGCAAGCTTCTCAGCTGCAAACTGTCGCACCGTGTTTGCCAACATCGTTTGCTGTTCGTTGTAGAACGGCTGCATCTTTTGTTATTCCTGAGTCTTAGCTGGGTTGGTCGTGCCGATAACCGAATATCCGGACGCTGATCTGTAAGTGGTAACGATACACGGACGGAGGCGAATTCGATCAAGCCCCGTGCGCCATTCCTCCTTAAAGATCGGAAAGGGATAAGGTTAGACTTCGCTACTGGAAACGTCTGTGAATTCCTCTTGCAATCGCGCCCCCCGACACAGCTCTGCGATCGGACTTATTTTTGCGAATACTTGGCATCGACCCCGGACTGACCAACACCGGTTACGGCCTGATCGACGTAGTTGATCGTGGCTTCCAGGCTATCGAGGGCGGAGTGGTTCGTACAAAGTCGAGCGAACTGTTGGAAAAGCGGCTGTTCAGCATCTACAAGGTGATTCGAGACGTCATCGTGGAGTTCAAGCCGGAAGCCGTCGCTGTAGAAGACTTGCACTCTCGATTCGCGAAAACAGCACTGCTCCTCGGTCATGCCAGAGGGGTTGCTGTGATGGCAGCGGGCGAAGCTGGCATTCCAGTGTTCCACTATCAACCTGCACGTGCGAAAAACCTCGTGACCGGATCGGGCAGGGCAGATAAAGACCAAATGAAACAGGCGATTTCCGCTCATCTTGGTAACCCGGCCGCCGCTAAAAACGAGCACGTTGCCGATGCATTTTCAATCGCTATCGCCCATGCGATCATGGCAGGCAGTTCGGCACTCGAAGCGATCGAGGCGGCAAAGTAATCATGTTCGTGAATCTCGAAATCAAATGATCAGCTACATCACAGGAACCATACGAAGCCTCACACGCGAGCCCGGGCGGGCTGTCGTCATCGCAGGCGGTGTCGGCTATGAGATCAGCCTGCCGACCTACGTGTACCAGTCGTTGGCAAACGATGGGATCGGCGAGGGTTCGCAGGTCGAACTCGAAATCTACTACCACGTGACAGAGCGTCAGCCGAAACCGATGCTCGTAGGGTTCCGACACCCGAGTGAAAAACGTTTCTTCGAGCAGCTAATCCAGGTCGAGGGCATAGGCCCGGCGAAAGCAGCGTCTGCACTTGTGTTCCCTGTATCGACGATCGCCACGGCGATAGAAAACGAAGATCTCGGATCGCTTCAGCGACTACCGGGTATCGGAAGCAGAGCAGCTCAGAAAATCGTGGCGACCCTGCGCGGTAAAGTTGCCGCAACCGCGCTGCTGGTTGACGCCGGTATTTCAGAACAGGGCCAGACCCCGCCGCCATCCGACGCACGGTCAGAAGCGATCGAGGCACTTGTCACTCTCGGGTATCGCCCGACTGAAGCGCAGGATAAAGTCGATGCAGTTCTACGGCAGACCCCGGAAGCTGCCGATGACCTGCAGGATTTGATGCGAGAAGTCTTCAAGGCACAGGTTTCACAGGATTAGATCTCGGCCGTTTGGTCGATTGTTCAATGCCGGAAAACCAAAAACAGATGGAGTGAGCGATTGGCTTCAGGGCCAGATGAAAACGGACGTGAACGCATAGTTCAGGCGAGTAAACCTGCCGATGAAGCCGAGATCACGGCTGGCGAACAGGCGCTGGAAGAACGCGCTGAAAAACTCGCCTCAGAGGGCGAAGAATCAATAGATTTCAACGCCAAGGATCTTCGGCCACGTAATTTTCAGGACTATGTAGGCCAGAGAGCCGTGGTCGACAGTATCTCGATCGCCGTGCTGGCATCGAAGAAACGCGGCGATACGCTCGATCACGCCCTATTCCACGGACCACCCGGTCTTGGCAAAACCACTATCGCTCACATCATCGCCCGCGAGCTCGATTCCACGCTTGTACACACCTCGGGTCCAGCTCTCGAACGCCCTGCCGATGTCGTTGGTCTGCTCTCCAATCTCAAAACAGGCGACGTGCTTTTCATCGACGAAATTCATCGCCTGTCACACGCAGTTGAGGAGTACCTCTACTCCGCTATGGAAGACTTCCGAGTCGACTTCATGACAGGATCGGGTGCCTTCGCAAAAAGCATCAACCTGCCGTTGCAGCCGTTTACACTGATCGGTTCGACCACGCGCGCTGGCATGCTCAGCGCTCCGCTCCGTGAGCGATTCGGCCTTGCTTATCACCTCGACTTCTACTCGACCGAAGACCTTGCGAAGGTAGTAACAAGGTCAGCCGGAATTCTGGAAGTTGATATCGACACTGAAGGTGCACTCGAGATCGCCCGGCGATCCCGTGCCACACCCCGAATATCCAACCGGCTACTGCGTCGCGTACGAGACTTTGCGGAGGTGAGAAATTCAGGAATTATCACCGCAAAAATTGCCTCCGAGGCGATGGAAATCGAGGGCGTTGACGCATTCGGACTGGATCGACTCGACCGCCTATATCTGACAACTCTCTCGAAGAATTACCAGGGTGGCCCGGCGGGCATCAACGCCCTGGCAGCGACGATCAACGAAGATCAGCAGACGCTCGAAGATGTCGTCGAGCCGTTCCTACTGAAGATCGGGTTTATCATCCGAACCCCGCAGGGACGCCGGACAACCCCCGAGGGTTTCGAGCACATCGGCCTACCGCCCCGACTCGACGGTCCAGCCGGGCAGGGCACACTTCTCTAGAAGGCACCGCCGCCCGATCGGAAATACCCTAATTCCCGAGCGGAGTCATCGTAGTCGAGGGACCTGGCGGCGGGGACGCACTGTGCGAAATGCAAACAACGCTGGAGTAGTTTCAGCCGAACGTTCGTACCCACCCTCTAACTCCCGCCGCGCAGGGAGGGAGGACCAGACGTAGCTCGTAAGATAACCCAGCCCTAAGTCGAACAATTCTGACCTCACTCCTCATCGCCTAGGTGATTCTCCCGACAACCAATTCACTAGCGATGTTTGACACATAACTACCAGGTAGATTACCGCGGTGAGTGTGGACTCACTTACTACCAAGCAACGTGCTAAACGCCTACCTCGCGCCAAGCGACGCGAGTCGATCATCGCTGTAGCAATCCCCTTACTAATCAAAAAGGGGGATTCACTGGTGGTTGCTGAAGTAGCTGATGCGGCAAAAGTGGCCGAAGCCACTGTCTTCAAAGTGTTTCCAACACGAGATTCGCTGATTCAAGCATGCATACAGTCGGTAATTGACACAGACGAGCTACAAGAGCAACTTCTGCAAGGAAGAGGCAAGGCGCCCCAGGATGTAAATTCCGAACTTGCGGATATCTCGGAAACACTCCGCAATTACTTCCTCAGCGCGCTAAGCATATTGCGCTCAATTGGCTCTCCAAAAAGCCAGAGCCTGGAGGTAGGTACACGACAACTGATCGAACCGGTTGACTCATTGATCCAAGAAGAATTTGTGTTTCGATTCGGCTCGGCGGATCGCACTAAGTTCACCCGCGGTTTCCAAATGATTTTTGTCGGCACAATCTACTCTTCAGCCACACGCGAACTGGCTGGTCTTGACACCCCGAAGACTAACGAACTGATTCAAACACTATTGCACGGCATTAATGTGCGCCAGACGGACAACAAAAACCAATCATGACTGACTCGCCAAAACCTGAACTAAACCCAGTAACTAAAGTGAACCGGCAGCCCGATCGAGGTGCGTACGACCGAGAAACCATTGACGCCATTCTTGGCGAGGGATACCTGTGTCACGTCGGATACGAGTCGCAACACGGTCCGGTCGTACTCCCAGCTCTCTACGGCAGGAGTGGAGATTCTGTCTACTTTCATGGCTCCAATGCAGCTGGAATGTTCAGGCGCTCTAAATCAGATGTAAACGTGAGTTTGACAGTCACGCTCGTCGACGGTTTCGTGTTGGCAAGATCCCTGTTCCACCATTCGATGAACTATCGGCGAGTGGTGGCCTTCGGTAAGGCAGAACATGTCACTGACCCAGCCGAGATACTGCACGGCCTCAAGATCATCACCGAACACTGTCTTCCGGGCCGATGGGAAGAAGCCAGACAACCCAATGACGTCGAGCTACGGCAGGCCACGGTTTACAGAATCGAACTCTCCGCGGTGTCGGCGAAAGCTCGATCAGGAGCTCCGGGGGATGAAAAAAAGGATGTGGAGCTCGACATATGGGCAGGTGTTATCCCGGTACTAACTCGAATCGGTGAGCCGGTTCCAGCGCCGAACTTCACTGCAGCCGTCGGCTTGCCAATCGCATTAAACAGCTTCCGCAGGTTGTCTGACGCATAGATACCGGTTTGTGTCTAAACTACTTCACATGACAGGAAATTCGGGCCAGAACGCATCAAATTAGTTATGAACGAACCTCCCTTGAGGGGGGGAGGATAGGACCCAAAGCTAACGACCAACTCAGCCTAAGTAGACGAGCCCTGCGAATCCTGCATTGCCTGTTGAATCAGCTCGTCCGGAATGTCATCGAACGATGCGTAGTTCATCGAGTAGAGACGTGCGTAAAGACCACCCAAAGCCATCAACTCATTGTGATTACCCATCTCGACGATCTCACCGTCCTGCAGCACGATAATCCTGTCGGCACCACGAATAGTCGCCAGCCGGTGAGCAATAACCATGCCAGTCCGACCCTCCATCAACCTTGCCAACGCCTGCTGAATCAACATCTCCGTGTAGGAGTCGATACTCGCCGTCGCTTCGTCAAGAACGAGAATCTTCGCGTCTGCAACAATAGCCCGGGCAAACGAAATCAACTGGCGCTGGCCAAGTGAAAGGTTCCCACCACGCTGCTGAAGCAGAGTCTCATAGCCCTCAGGGAGTTTCATGATGAACTCGTGCGCACCAACCGCCTGAGCCGCCTCGATCACGTCTTCACGAGTCGCATCGTCCTTAGCGTAAATAATGTTCTCGAAAATTGTTCCCGAGAACAAAAACGGCTCCTGAAGCACCATCGAAACATGCCTACCAAGTGAAGCCTGAGTCATATCTCGAACGTCGTGACCACCAACCTTCACCGAGCCTTCCCAGATATCGTAGAAGCGGTGAACTAGAGCAGTCGTTGAAGTCTTGCCGGAACCCGTGGGCCCAACAAGCGCAACAGTTTCGCCCGGCTTTACCTCGAAGTTGATGTTCTTCAAAATCGGTTGATCAGGTAGGTAACCAAACGTAACGTTTTCGAACTTGATCGATCCATCGATTTCCTCAGGATCAAGCGCATTCGGCTTATCAGCGATTTCGACCGGAACGTCAATCACTTCGAAAATGCGTTCTCCGGAAGCCATGGCCCGTTGGAGCACGTTGTAATGCATCGTTAGGGCACGAATCGGATCGAAGAAGCGCTGTACAAACAGCACGAACGCGACCATCACACCGACCGTGATCGTTCCACCGAGTACGAAAAATCCACCAGCGATAACGATAATCGCCATGGCCGCACCGGTAAGGGTGTCGACTATCGGCAGCATCATCACACCGAATTTCGCTGCCCTGTTCGCTGCCTTCAGGTTATCTTTAGCTCGAATGTCGAAAAGATCGTAGTTCACGTGCTCGCGGGACAAACCCTGCACAGCACGGATGCCGTTAATGTTCTCGGCAAGCGCACCACTAACAATCGAAGAAGTGACCCTTGCACGTAAAAATGACCTCCGTGCGTAGGGCATCCAGATGATTCGGACGATAAATAGGGTCGGAAGCACCGTCAGGGTCATCAGGCCTAAGCGCCAGTCGAGCCAGACCATTGCTCCGATGATCCCGATCAGCAACACAAGGTCGCCGATTGCAAACACCGCAGTCTGCAAAAATTCCTGCAATGCCGCAACGTCACCCTGAAGGCGTGACATCAGCTTGCCGATTTCGGTCTTATCCATGAACGAAAGTGACAAGCGTTGAATATGCTCGTACATCGCACGACGCATGTCGATCAAAATACGTTCTGCCACCCGCCCAACAATCAATTCCTGCAGGTAGTTGGCGACGAAGTTGAATCCGACAGCTGCCAGGAAAATGATCACCATTGTCGACAGCTTCGACCGGCTTATCGATCCAGTGTTGATGGCGTCGTCAAACACACTCTTGATAATTAGCGGTATCGCTATCGACGAAACGGTAAATACCAGAACGGCCGCAATCGCTACCCAGAGCAGTACCTTGTATACCGCCACGTATTTAATGAAGCGCCTGACCATCTGCCCGTTATAGGCATCACCGAAAACTTCCTCGTCGACTGTCGGCCCGAGTTTGATCGATGCCTTCGGCGGAATCTCGTGACTGCGCTCGTGAGTACTACGGGTTGCCATTACGAAGCACCCCCATCGTCACTGCTACGGGAACTATCTTCACTGCGTCGAATCTGAAGTTCGTAGAGATCGTTGTAGTGCCCACCCTGTGTCAGTAATTCTTCGTGAGTGCCGCGCTCGACGATCTTGCCGGCCTCTATGAAGAGAATTTCGTCAGCATGCATGAGTGAACTCAAACGGTGCGAAATGATGATCGTCGCCCGGTCTTTCGTAAGGTCAGTCAGAGCAGCACGAATACGCTGTTCGGTAGCAGCGTCGATCGCGGCAGTGGAGTCGTCAAACACAATCAGTTGAGGCTTGAGCAAGATCGATCGCGCAATAGAAAGTCGCTGGCGCTGTCCACCAGAAAGCGAAACACCGCGCTCACCAACCATCGTGTCGTAGCCACCCGGCAAGCGTTCAATGTAGTCACCAAGCTGTGCGTATTTCGAAGCCAGCTCAACACGGTCATCCGGTGCCCACGGATCGCCATATGCCACGTTGTGTTCGACCGAAGCCATAAACAGGAACGTGTCCTGCTCAACAATCCCGACCGCTTTGCGCAGCGAATCGAGAGTGATATCCCGCAGATCCTGCCCATCGATCGTTATATGACCCTCGATAGGATCGTAAAAGCGCGGCACAAGGTGTGCGATCGTCGATTTTCCGCTTCCGGGAGGCCCAACAATTCCAACCGTGTGACCCGGTTCAGCTTTGAATGAAATACCGTTCAGAGTGTGCTCGCCCTCGTATCCGAAACTCACGTTGTGAAATTCCAGCGTGCCACTCGTGATATTCAGGTCTTTGGCACCCGGCTTGTCTTTGATCTCTGGATCGATATCCAGTACCGCAAACAGGCGTCCACCCGATGCCGATCCACGTGCGTAGCCGTTGACCATCATTCCAATTTGTCGAACCGGCTGAAGCAAAATACTCATGAAAGCCAGGAACTGCACCAGCTCACCAGGCCTCATAGTGCCTTCGATAACCTGCAGCCCGCCAACCCAGAGCACCGCCGCCATGGCAAGCATGAACGCCAGACCCATCATAGAAATATTCGACGCGCGTATTCCAACCTGCACGTTAGCCAGCGCCAGTGTCTCGTTCGAGGTTATGTCGAACTTTTTCATCTCGTGTTCCTGAGATTGGAAAGCCCGGACCACCGTGATGCCACCAAGATTTTCATCCATAACCTTGGTCAGAGCAGAAAGTCGCTCCTGAAGCGCGTACCAATTTGATCGTAGCTTCAGGCGAGCTGCCGTAGCCCGCCACGCGACAAACGGAACAAAGCTGAGACTGATCAGGCCGAGAGTGAGATCTTCGCTCAGCATCAGATACATACCGGTGCCGATCAGCACCACAAGGAATACCGTGCGCAGCAACGCTGTCTGCACAAACATCCGAACGCCTTCGACGTCCAGGATTCCTCGAGTAATCAGATCCCCGGTGTGTACACCTGCGTGATAGCTAAACGATAGGCGCTGCAACTTTTCGTAATACAGCATGCGGAGTTCGTAACCGATGGACTGTCCTACCGATTCACCAACATAGTTCTGAAACATCGCCGATACGCCGCGCCCAACGGATGCCACGAACAACAACACCGCAATGATGATCAATGCGGTTTTTGCCGGATTGGACCCCTCACCGAATACGCCCTTTATCGAATCGACAGCACTGGAAACGCTGCCATTCGAAATTACTGTTTCAGCGCCCTCAAGGCTTTGTGCAGCATCAACGGCACTTCCGATGAGAATCGGGATGGCAAGTTGAAATCCTGATGCGAGGAATATTGAGACCAGTCCGAAAAATAGTCGCTGTCTGTACTGCAACGCCATGCGTGTAATACGCATGAACACCCCAACAGAACTCGTCCCTTCCATGGGCCTAGATGATGTTCCTGCAGCTTTGCCTACTGGTGCGGTGCTGACGGTAGCCGTGACGATTCCTCCATTTTTGATAACACAGCTATAAAGCATCGCGCAGGTGCACCAGGGATGCGCATTGTTTGGATCACGGAGTTCTGTGAGTATTCAAGCCAATTCCCGATTCGGGTAAAACTCGTTAAAACCCTGATGGCATACTAGAAACGATTCGGGCTATGCTCGTAATTGGTCACTCAAGCGAAATATGATTTATGACCCTTTCCGATCCTGACAACATACTCGCCGGTGTATTTGCCGACCTTGAAGCAGGAAAGGCAAACGACGGGTCGACGCCTGTAACCGAGTCAAAAAGCTCAGTTCGAAACGAATACTCGGTTCGTGGGGCAAGTCTCGTCGATTCAATCATGCTCAAAAGTATCGAGCGTGAAGGGTTCCCCGGCATGACACCAGTCACGAAGATCGAACGCGATCTTGCCCGCGAAAACGGCCTCTACCTCGCTGCAGTTCGAGCGTGGCGTCCTGATGAACGGGCATTGGGTCCAAGATGCGCCATCGCAACCCAGTCTGAGAAGGAAGACGATAGCCTCACAGCGCGGGTACGCAGGAACATCGATCGGTATTTACTCGATTACGTTAGTCGACGGAAACTGCCTTCCGACTACATCAGCGGATTCGTAGGACTCTGGTTTGTACTCGACGAGGCACACATCGTAATCATCGGAATCAGAGAGTCTGACCGGCGTGAGGGAATTGGTGAACAACTGCTAATCAGCGCACTGGAGCAGGCCGTCGAGAACAATTCGCGAGTCATGACGCTGGAGGTCCGTGAATCGAATGGCCCGGCGATAGAGCTATACACCAAGTACGGCTTTCAGCGGGTAGGCCTACGCCGCCGTTACTACTCCAACAACGGCGAGAACGCGGTAATAATGACTACCCCGCCAATTCAGACCGACGATTACCAGAACCAGTTCAACAAGCTTGTCGAACAACACGCTGAAAAGTGGGGATGGGTATCAAGACCCGGCTACGCAGGTCCCGAGATACCGGAGTCGGACGACGACGAAACTGAGGAGTCACCAGAGGGTGCCGAGAGTTCAACGGATTCCGAGACTGATGAGAGCAATCTCAAATCCCCAGACGATAGCTAGGCTCCGCCACGCGTGAGAACGTAGAAAAACAGGATCGCTCCAAACGCAATGGATATCCTCACTGCCCACGATGTCCACGTTTTCTGGAATGAGTTGAAATGCTCAACCGAGCGCCATTTCTTCCCTCGCCATGCCAGCTCGTTTCCCCTGAAACCCAAAAACACGCCAGCGCCCAGCAATATGACCTGCCCAAACGGAGACGGCAGTAGCACCGCGCCGAACAGCAACGCAGTAAAAGGTACGCCAGAGAACAAGCCCCACAGCACAGGCATCAGGAATGCTGCCCAGTTCCAGCGTTTCACCTCAGGAGGAACTACGCCGTTGCGGGTGCCCGACGTATTCGGAACCGAAGCATCTGGCTGACCAAACGACTCTTCACCAGATTGCTGAGCGTCCATGTCAGGACTCTGTGGTGTCGGTCCTCGCAAATCCTGCTGTTCAACAGGCGGTTCATCGCTTCTAATCCGATCACGAGCGCCAGCCTGGTCGTCAGTAGGCTTTGTTGTTGGTGCGGAAACTGGATTGAGATCGGGGTGATACGTTCGGGCCGTCGTCCGCGACTGGGTTCTCTGCTGTGCCGCCGGAGAAATACGCACCGCATCTTTCATCTCGGTGCCGCAAACCCAGCAGTAAGCAGCGCGGGTATGATTCGCTCCACCACACCTCGAGCATGAAACGAGCTCCATAGCGGAAGGGGAATCGGTGCGAACCTCGATCAGCCGTTCACCGCAACGAGTGCACGCATAACCATCTTTCGGATTTTCTGTGCCGCAATGCGCGCAAAAAACGTGATCGCCGACGATGGATTGTTCTGCTTGATCTGCCATACAAGCTAAGTCTAGAGGTGTTCGGCCTTTGCTGCCGCTAAGAATGTCCTGCAACGCACGAAATCAGCACCTGTTTTGATGCCGCAAACCGAACAATTTTTACTATTTATAGATTCGAAACGTCGAGGTCCATGGCCCCCATAAGGTCGTCCATTTCCGCTCTGGTTGAATCGTCTATTGGAGGACTCGGTGGGCGCACATCGGCAGTGGTGGTGAACCCGCGTCGCTTCATTATTTCTTTTCGGATAGCGAGACCGATACCCGCCGAGTTCTCGTATCGAATCAACGGTGTCCACCTGTAGAAAATACTTCGGGCACGCTCGATATCACCACTCGTAACGTACTTGTGAATCGCCACCAGAACCTCCGGATACGCGAACCCGGTCATCGTTCCAATGGCACCGCGACGCAGCTCCTCAAAAAGAAACGCTCCACCCAACCCACCAAAAATTCCCATGCTGCCGCCGGTCGCTTCCACCACCTGGGTGATTTTCTGAGGGGTTGGCGGATCCTCCAGCTTCAGATATTTGGCATCAGGTAGTTCCGTGTGCAGCTTTCCTATGAGCACCGGGTCAAGGTGAACTCCGGTCTGCTCAGGCAAGTCCTGAACAACAATCGGAATCTCGGTAACTTCCTGCGCAGTCGCGTAGTAGGCGTACGTCGCCGGGGCATTCGGCTTAGTCATCTTGGCCGGGGCAATCATCACAGCTGTAGCGCCCGCAGATTGAGCGTCCCGCACCCGCGACGCCAGCGTGCGTCCACTCTCGGCGCTCGCACCCACCGTAACAGTCAGGTCACTCCCCGCCGCAGCCACAACCGCATCAATGATCGTGCCGCGCTCGACATCCGTCAGCCGGTGAGCCTCTCCCATAACCCCGAGAGTCACAACCCCGGTGCATCCCGCATCACGAGCCCCCGCCAGAAGCTGAGTAAACGAAGCCGTATCGACTTCGCCACTCGAATCGAACGGAGTTGGCAGCATGAAGTGAATTCCATCTAACTTACGTTCGACTGCCAATGTAAAAATCTCCTGAATCGTCCCGATGCTAAAAAATTGCCATGCGTATGGTGATCTTGTAAACGAACTGACG
>Ga0114993_10002861_pt1 | contig 18459 bp, 13 predicted proteins | sample ArcticOcean_MG_C_FD_87042 | JGI IMG/M metagenome (GOLD analysis project Ga0114993, IMG submission 87042) | Marine microbial communities from western Arctic Ocean - ArcticOcean_MG_CB2_150 | ecosystem: Environmental > Aquatic > Marine > Oceanic | place: Arctic Ocean: Canada Basin | collected...
AAGGGGATGACGACGAGCGGGGTGATGGCGACGATGGGGAGGACGACGACGGTGGGGTTGTTGAGCAGCGCCCACTGGTAGCACGTGACGCCGAAGGCGGGGCCGGCGAGGGCGTTGAGGACGAGCCAGCGGCGGCCGGCGCTCCAGTCGCTGTTGGGGTTGGTGAGGTTGCGGGTGCTGGGGGAGTCGGGATTCTTTTTCAAATACGCGCGCAACGCAAAGAGGCAGAGGCCGGTGAAGACCATGCCGCCGAGTTGGCGTTGGACGGCTACGGTGAGGCCGGCGTGGAAGGCGTCGCTGCCGGTGAGTTGATTGAATTCGGTGAAGGACTCGGTGATGACGCGCACGAGCACGCCCGCGCCGAAGCCTTGGCCGAAGGCGGCGAGCAGTCCCCAACCGATGCCGCTCCAGAGAGTTCGGCGGTCGAGGTGGAGATTTTCGCGGGGCGCGAGCGCGATGGCTACGCCGGAAAGAATGACGACGGCGCAGATGATTTGCGGGAGCGAAGGCAGTGTGCCAAGCCACGCGAACTCAATGCCCACCGCCAGCGGCACGGAGACGCAGTGGACGATGAGTACCGTGAGCCTCGAGCCGATGCGCTGGAGGGCTTGGAAGAGCGCGATGTCGCCGAGTCCGAAGCCGACTGCGCCGCTTAAAAAGAGCAGCCAGAAAATGTCCGGCTGAAAATGTTCCGCGCCATTTTTGAAAAATAGAAACGCGATGACGGCCAGCACGATGGGCGCGATGACGAGGCGCGTGAAGTTGGCCTCGGTGCCGCCGAGATACTGCGTCGTCCGCCGCGCGGTGACGGCGGACAGACTGAAGAGCAGCGTGCAAAGAACAGCGGCGAACATGGCGGCAAGGAGGTACTTCGCCGGAGGGGATTTGTCACGCCGCGAATATGGGGCAGATGTGGAAATCTGCGCTACTTTGTGGTTTGCAGTTGCGCGTGGGGATAGGGGGAGTACTCTCCAGCGAATGAAACGTGTATTGGTTTTTCTAGCGTTGGTGATGGGTTTGAACTTGGACATTTTGGCGGCGGGGGATGAGGAGGCGAAGAGGCTCTTGGGGGAGGCGCAGCGGGCTTCGCAGGCGGGGGAGCATGCGAAGGCGGTGAAGGGGTTTACGGCGGTGCTGGCTTTGAAGCCAGATGCGAACATTCGTGCGGGGGCGCACCAGGCGCGAGGGGAGGCGTTTTTCAAGCTGGCGAAGATCAAGGAGTCGATCGCTGACTTTGACTCGTATTTGAAGATCAACCCGGAGCGTGATCCGCATCATTGGATGCGCGGCATTTCCTATTATTATTCGGGGGAGTTTGTGAAGGGGCACAAGCAGTTTGAGCGGCATCAGGTGGTGAACAGCAATGACGTGGAGAATGCAGTTTGGCATTTCCTGTGCAAGTTGCGGGCGACGGATTTTAAGACGGCACAGAAGGCGCTGATCCCGATCAAGGGGGATGGGCGGGTGCCGATGATGGAGGTGCATGCTTTGTTCGCGGGGAAGAGCACGCCGGCGAAGGTGATGGCCAAGGCGAAGGCTGGGAAGGTGGGAGCGCGGCTGCGGGCGCGGCAGGTGTTTTACGCAAACCTGTACTTGGCGCTTTGGTTCGAGGCGCTGGGGAAGGACAAGGAGGCGGCGAAGTATTTGAAGCCCGCGGCGGCGGTGGCGGATGAGCACGGTTACATGGGGGACGTGGCGCGGGTGCACGCGATTTTGCGGAAGGTTGAGTTTAAAGGTAAAAAATAAAAAATCGAAATGCAAAACAACGGAGCAAAGGGCGAAAGTTTTGTGTTTTGATTTTTAATTTTCAGGGTTGTGAATATGTCTGGGTTGCGTGGGCTGGGCTGGGCGGCGTAGTGTCGCACTCGTGAGGAGGTTCAAAGGGAGGTATTTTACTTGTGCATTGCTGATTGTGGTGGCGGTGTTGAACTGGGGACAGTCGCGTCGGGCGGGTTCACAGGAGGTGATCGTGTCGGCGGAGCAGGAGCAGTTTCTCAAGCGCGCGCAGGATGCGATTCTGCGCGGCGAGACGGAGGAGGCGCTCAAGTTTGCCAGCCGCGCGGTGTTGGCGGATCAGACGAATTTCGTCGGGTACAAGTTCCGTGGGGAGTTGAACGCGCAATTGCGCAAGTTCGATGCGGCGGTGGTGGATTTCACAATGGCTTACCGGCATGCGCCCCATCGTCTGGAGCTGCTGCGGTTGCGTGCGCGGACGCATTTCAAGGCGGGCCGACTGGATGACGCGATTGCTGACTGGGAAATGTTCACCAAGCGCCAGCCGGATGTGTCGCAGGATCCGTATCTTTTTACACTGGGTATTGCGTATGCGATTGCGGGGCGCGATGAGGATGCGCGCAAGCGGTTCGAGTGGTATGACGTGGTGCAGAGCAACGATGCGGAGGCGGCGGCGTGGCATTTCCTGGCGGTGGCGAGGCACTCGGGCGTGGCGACGGCGCGGGGTCGGTTGCTGGAAATTACAGAGGACAAGCGGATTCCGCTGATGCAGGTTTACGCGATGCTTCGGGGCGAGCTGCGGCCGGGGCGGGTGCTGGCGGCGGCGCGCTCGGGCGAGCCCACGCCGAGGGAGCAGGAACGCTCGATGTTTTACGCGCACTTGTATCTTGGCGTGTTTTTCGAGGCCACCGGCAAGCCGGGCTTGGCGCGGGTGTATTTGCGCAGGGCGGCGGCCGGGGAGGCGATTGGTGATGTTACGCTGGATTACATGAGCGAGGTGGCGCGAGTGTTTGCCGACGAACTGGATCATCGCGAGGAAACAGAAATGGCGGCTGAGCTGGCGGCTTCGCCGGAGCAACGGGCGGCGAATTTGTGGCAGCGGCGGGCGGTCGCGGTGGGCATCGGAATTTTAATTTGGATGGGCATTCGGATTTATCCGTGGCTGCGCACATTTCAGCCGCAACGCCCTTCCCGACGTCGCAAGGATCCGGTGTCGGAACCAATCGCCGAGACGCAATCCGAGCCTGAACTGGTGGCCGTTGGTGAAGAAGACTCGACATAAGCCGCCGTTTGCGTTTCAACGCCCTCAACCCGCCGCTCCATAGGGGCGGCTTTTTTTACCATTACACCATGGGCAAGCCCACTGATATTCGACCCGTCGGCGCGCGACTGCATTTTCTGCCGGTCCACACGCGTATGCCGTTGAAGTTTGGACCGGAGACCGTCACCTATGTCACTTGCGCGCGCGCGTGTGTGACGGTGCGCGACATCGATGGCCGCGAGGCGGAAGGCTGGGGTGAGACGCCGCTGAGCGTGACGTGGGTTTGGCCGAGCGAGTTGTCGTACGAGGATCGCCACGAGGTGATGAAGCGTTTTTGCGAAATGCTCGCGGAAGCGTGGGCGGGGTTTGACAACAGCGGGCATCCGATGGAGGTGGGGCAGGATTTTATTGACGGGGTGCTGCCGGGGCTGCTTGAGGATTTAAACAGGGGCCGCGCCGAGCCGATGCCGTGGCTGGGGGCGCTGGTGTGTTGCTCGGTTTTTGACCAAGCGTTGCATGATGCTTTCGGAATCTTGCACGAGCGCGACGTGTACACCACTTACAATGGCGACTGGATGAATCGGTCGCTGGAGAAATTTCTTGAGCCAGCGTCGGGCACGGATATTGATTTCACGGGAAAATATCCGGAAGATTTTTTTGTGGCGGAGCCGCCCGCGCAATTGCCGGCGTGGCATCTGGTGGGCGGGGTGGATCCGCTGGAGGAGGGTGACTTGACGGGCAGCGAGCCGGACGATGGGCATCCGGTGATGCTGGCGGACTGGATTAAAACCGACGGGCTCAAGTGTTTAAAGATCAAGCTGCGCGGCAACGATGCGGCGTGGGATTACGAGCGCGTGGTTCGCATTGGTGGAATCGCGACGGCGAACGGCGTGGACTGGTTGACGACGGATTTTAACTGCACGGTGCGCGAGCCGGAATACGTGAATGAGATTCTCGATCGGCTGTGCCTCGAGCATCCGCGCCTGTACGGGATGCTGCTGTATGTGGAGCAGCCATTCCCGTACGAGCTGGAGAAGGATCGCATCGACACGCATAGCGTAAGCGCGCGCAAGCCGCTGTTTCTCGACGAGAGCGCGCACGACTGGAAACACATTCGCCTCGGCCGCGAGCTGGGCTGGACGGGCGTGGCTTTAAAAACCTGCAAGACCCAGACGGGCGCGTTGCTCAGCGCGTGCTGGGCGAAGGGGCACGGGATGACGTTGATGGTGCAGGACCTCACCAACCCGATGCTCGCACAGGTGCCGCATTGCCGGTTGGCGGCGCAGGTGGGAACGATAATGGGGGTGGAGACCAACGCGATGCAGTTTTATCCCGAAGCCTCGGCGGCAGAGGCCAAGGTTCACCCGGGACTGCACCGGCGGCGGGATGGCTGTGTGGATTTGTCGACGCTGGGCAAAGTGGGCTTCGGGTATCGGCTGGGGGAGGTGGAGAGCGAACTCCCGCCAGCAGAGGCATCATTTGGCGGATGAACTGCGCGCGGTTGTCTGTGAATAAGTTATCGATAGATTAGGGGTGAATAACCTTCGTCGCTGCTGACTAATGGGTGCTCCTTTGTGCCCGTTGGGCAGGTTTTGAGTGAATCACGGCTTCCTTGGAGACGTCGGCTTTATGTCGGACGGTTGCTCTTTGTCAGGTTGCAGCCGTTCGATGTTGGTGGTAGAGTTATTTGCTGGAGAAAATATGTTGAAACTAATTTTTGGAAATCATCGTTGTTTTCGGTTCTTCACCGGAATGGTTGTGTCCGCTTTCCTGTTCGCTGGAGCGGGCAAGTTCACTATGTCGGCCAAGGACACTGAGGCGGAGGCGGCCTATGAAGCGGCCGCGGGCCTGTTTAACTTGGGCCTGTGGGAGCAGGCGGCCGCGGCGTACAAGGAGTATTTTAAAAAGCACCCGCAGCACACGCTGGCGGGGCACGCGCATTTTGGACTGGGGCTGTGCCATTTCAACATGAAGAACTACGCCTCGGCAGCCAAGGAGCTGAAATCCGCAGCCAACAGCAAGGGGCCGGACAAGATGGAGGCCAATCTTTATCTGGGACAGGCGTTGATGATGAAGAGCCCGGCGATGCCAAAGGATGCGGAAAGTGCTTTTGAGACGGGTCTGAAAACGATGGGTTTTTTAAAGAAGGGTTTTATTAAACGCACGTGGGATGGCAAGAGTGTGGCGCGATGGCTGAAGGACGACGAGAACAAAGAACGGGGGCAATTGGCGGCGGATATGTTCATCGGTTTGCTGCAGGCAACTTATCTGCAGGGCGAGTGGGGATCCGTGGTTGATAAAACAGCTGCGTTTGAGGGGCTGATTAAAGGATCGAAGGTTGAACAGCGGACGCGAGTGCTTGCGGGGGAGGCTCATGCGAAGTCTGAAAATCACAAGGCGGCGGCTCTCGCGTATGAAGCGGCCGCCAATCTCAAGGGGGCCGACGCCTCGGAGGCGTTGTTTCGCCTGGGCTTGATTCGCCTGAACCACTTGAAGAAATTTGAGGCGGCGGCCGGAGATTTTCATTCCTTTTCGGCCAAGTACAAGTCGGATTCCAAGCGGCCCGATGCGGTCTTTAACGAGGCGCTGTGCTATTACCATAGTTATTACTCGGGAAAAAAGCCGCACCTCGCCAATGCCGTGGAGTTGTTAGGAAGTTTTGCTCGCGCCAATCCCAAGCATGATATGGCGAACACGGCGCAGTATTACGCCGGGAAACTGGAGCACATTCGCGAGAACTGGAAAGCGGCGGTGAAGGCGCTGGAGCCGTTGATGGGGGATGAGGATGCGTCGTTTGATCAGTTGGAATTTCTGGTGGCCGACAGTTATCACCGTCTTGAAAATTGGGACAAGTCCGCCAAGCTTTATATGAAATTTGCGCGAGGAAACGAAAAATCGATGAACGCGGACGTGGCTCTGCACAACGCGGGAGTCTCGTTTTCCAACCTTAAAAAACCGGACATGGAACAGGCGGTTGCAGCTTATGAACTCCTTGATGCAAAGTGTCCGAGAAGCCCGCACCTGCCAAGCGCGCGGCTGAAGATGGGGATCATTCACTATCAAGCGGGGCGATTTGAAGCGGCTAGGAAACCGCTCGCAAAAATCCCGGCGAACCATCCGCTCAAGGCCGATGGGGAATATTATCTGGCGTGGGCGGACTTGGATGATCGCAAGCCGGTGGATGCGGCGAGGCGTTTTCGGGCGCTGGGCGAACGGTTGGCCAAGGGGGGCGGTAAGCATCGGCTGGTCGCACTCTGCAACCTGTATCAGGGCATCGCGGAGTTTGAGGGTCGGCGGTTCGATGAATCCGCGCGGACGCTCGCCAAGTTCGTGGCTGATTTTTCGGAACATAAAAAACTGGACGAGGCAGCTTTTAACATGGGGCTGGCGCGGATGGAGCTGCGGAAATGGGATGCCGCGATCAAGGGATTTGAAATGGTGTCGGCCGATTCTGGCATTCACGACCGCGCGCTGTATCAGGCGGCTTGGAGCAAACGTCTGGCCACCAAGCCAGCCGAGGCAATTCCTTATTACAAGGCGTTGCTGAAGCAGCACGCGGACAGCTCGCTGGCCAACAACGTGGCGCTTGAACTGGCGGAGGTTGAGTTCGAAATCGGCGGCGAGGACGGCGGGGATGACTCGGCAAAACGACTGGAGACTTTGCTGGGTAAAAACCCCCCCCCCAAGGCTGAACTGAGGCGTCTGGCGTTGTATCGGCTGGGAATTGTGCAGTACAGCCGGAAGAATTATTCGAAGTCCGCCAAGGCGTTTGAAGATATGCTGGAAGACCCAGCCAAAAACCTGATTGTCTCGACCGCTTGGCAGGCGGGCGAGGCGCGTCGACAATTGGCTTTGGTCTCAAAAGGTGTGGCCCAGATGAATGAGTACAAGGCGGCCCTTAAAAACTATGAGACCGCCATGGGGGCCAAGCTGGCGGAGGCCGATGCCGATCAGGCTCGATTGCAGCAACAAGCGCTCCTGCGCGTGGGGCAGACCAAGGCGGCGATGGAGCTTTGGCAGGATTCGCAGAAATCGTTCGAGGCATTTATCGCGGCCAATCCGAAACATGAACTGATCCGGACGGCTTATCTCGGCTTGGGGTGGTCATGTCAAAACTTGGAGAATTACCCGAAGGCAATTGAGTCATTTGGCAAGACGGTCAAGGAGGGGGTGCGGGATGATGCCGGGGCGCGTGCACAGTTTCTGCTGGGCGAGTGTTACCTGGAGAATAAAAATTTCGACAAGGCGATCATTGAGTTTGCAAAGGTGGAGTCGCTCTATGCCTTTCCCCAGTGGCAATCCAGAGCGGCTTATGAATTGGCCCAGTCACTTTTGCGCAAGGGGAACCGGGATGGCGCGCGCAAGCAATTTGAACGACTCATCAAGCGCTATCCGGACACCAAGGCTGCGGAGGCCGCGAAAGCCGAGCTGAAGTTGATCAAATGATGCATTGGCCTTTCTCTAGCATGGACACTATTAAAACACACCTGCTCATCGCCGTGCATTGCGCGGCAGTCTTGTTCGTTGCCCCAAGTGTCCACGCGGCTCCAGCGCCAAGCGATGCGCCGTTGGTTGATTCTAAAGTAATCAATGAGCCGGTGACGGAAACAGAAACCAAGTTGGAAAAAACCATGTGGGATCTCGTGCGGGCCGGGGGCGCGGTGATGTGGGCCTTGGCCGTGCTGGCCCTTTATGGTTTTTACTCAGCGGGCGCACAGATTTATGTGATCGTGTTTTCCAATGACCGAGACAAGGACAAGAAATTTCTGGGCGATTTGGTGGCGTCGGGGGAATCAATGGGAGATGTGATGGAGGCGGAAATCCAGAAGCGTGACAAGGGCGTTTTTCCGCGCGTCTGCGAGGCGGCACTGGGAGAGATTAAAGCCGGCAAGGCAGCGATGGAGGAAGCTCTTTCGACGGAGGGAGCATTGCAGCTGGGCATGCTCAAGCGCGGTCTACGGCCGCTCCAGATCGTGGTGGCCGTGGCTCCTTTGCTGGGATTGCTGGGCACTGTTTATGGCATGATTTCCTCTTTCCAAAGTGTGGAACTGGCCGGGGCGGGCGGCGACAAGGTGAAGTTGCTTTCGCGGGGAATTTACGAGGCGCTGGTGACCACGGCCGCAGGCCTGACGGTGGCGATTCCGTTCCTGCTTTTGTACCATTGGCTGAGCCGCAAGGCCGACGAAATATGCGTGAATTTGAATCGACATTCGAGGATTTTCTTGGAAGAATTCACGTCCGGAGGAGGAGGAGGTTTTGGCACGTCAACGCAGGTGCCTACTTTGCCCGATGACCTGCATCCAGCACGCGGTCCCGAGTAATATGAAAATTATCGAATCACCTGAAACGGATGAGCCGAGCCTTGACGTGGCTCCGATGATCGACATCCTGTTTGTGCTGATTATTTTCTTTCTGGCGACCACCACATTCCAGGCGCAGGAACGCGAGGAACAGATCCAATTGCCGCGCCACGGTGGATCCTCAATCAGCAGCAAGGATCGCCCCTTTATCATCAATGTCACCGAGGACGGCACTTACATTGTCCGCACGGAGACGGTTGACCGCGATCATCTGCACGTTCTGCTCAAGAAAGCATTTCAGGAAAATGCCGAGTGTAAGATTTTAATTCGAAGCGATGCCAAGGCATATTTTGATCAAGCCACCGCTGCTCTGGCCGCCGCCAGCCAGGCGGGGTTTCCATCGGCCAAGATTGCCATGGATACAAACCCACGTGATTAACGAACAGATTTAATACGACCCAATGAAAATCCAACTCAGAGGCATCGGGAACATTATTGAGTGGGGGTTTGAGTATCTCGTGGATTTACTGGGCATCCGGCGGCGGCACGTGGTGTTCGGGTTGGTGGTTCTGTTTCTCTCCGCCATCATTACCAGTTGGTACATCTACGATAAAAACTGGGTCATCACCGGAACCAAGCGGACCGGGGGCAGCCAAAGGGTGCTCACACTGGCGCTGAACGGGGAGGAATCCGCGGTGGAACAAATGAGCCAGGAAATTAGAGCGTCCATTCTCGAGACACCCATGTCGGCTGCCTCGGCCCAGCCCGCCGCGCAATCCGCGTCCGGGACGAATGCGGAGCGAAGCACGCCGCAGGACGCCGCCGCGCAGTCCGCTACCGCTGCAAGCGCCAATGCGCCCAACGCCGTTAACGCCGCCGGTGCGAGCAGTTCATTTACGCCCTCGGTTTCAAAAGCAGCTTCACAGGTGGAAAGCGGCAGTGCCCGTGCCGAGACCAGCCAGACAATGCGCGCTGCGTCTACGCAATCGGTGGCGCAGCCGGCTGGTGGAATGAACGCGGCGCGCAGCACGCCACATAATTCTTCCACACAGTCCGCATCTTTCGCGAGTGCCAACGCGCCTGCCGTTGCTGCTTCCGGTGCGAGCAGTTCACTGGCACCCTCCGTTTCCGCAACTGCCACACGGGTGGAAAGCGGCGAGGCCCGGGCGGAGACCAGCCAGAAAATGACCTCGGCCAACGCGCAGTCCGCGGCGCAATCGGCGCTCGGCAGCAACGCAGCCCGGTCGAACCCGCGGGATGCGTCCGCCCAATACGCCTCGGCCAGCAGCAATGCTTCACCCAACACAGTGAGTGCCTCCGGGGCAAATGCTTCCTTGGCTCCGTCGGTGTCCAGCTCGAGAGCGGTAGATTCCGCGGTGGCCAGCCGCGGCGCGCGCGCGGAGGAGACCAGCCAAAAAATGGCTTCGGCCAGTTCTCAGTCCTTGTCGCAATCCGCCTCGAGAATGAATTCAGCGCGAAGCAACCCGAAGACTGCCTCCGCCCAGTCTGCAGCTGCCTCGGCAAACAGCGCGGCGGTACCGAGCAACGCAAGTGCCACGGGAGCAAGTGCATCATTTTCGCCTTCAGTATCGGGGTCGCGTGCGGCGGTGTCCGCGGTTCGGAGCAATGGCGCGCGTGCGGAAACCGGCCAGTCCATGTCGGGAGCATCTTCCCAATCGATGGCGCGTGCGACCGCCAACGCACAGGGGACGGCCCGCAACAGCCCGACCGGATCGATCAGCCGGGCGACTGGTTCCGCCAGCGCGAGCAACGTCTCCGCAGCGGTGTCCGGCTCGGGCGTGAGTGGATCCTTTTCACCGTCGGTGTCCGGCACCCGAGCGGCAGTGCCCGGAGTGCAAAGCAGTGGCGCGCGCGCGGAGGCAGGCCGATCGATGTCCGGGGCCACGTCAGGATCACTGGCTCGAGCATCCAACGGCGCGCAAGGCTCAGCGCGAAACAGCCCGGCCGGCTCAAGTGGCCGAGCAGCCGGCTCAGCACGCGCCAGCAACACCTCGGCCTCGGTTACGGGTTCGGGCGCAAGTGGTACTTTTTCTCCGTCAGTGTCTGGCACCCGCGCGTCGGTGTCCGGAGTGAGAAGCGGCGCGGCCCGCGCGGTAGCAGGCCGGTCTATGTCCGGGGCCACGTCACGATCATTGGCGCGCGCTTCCAACGGCGCGCAAGGCTCAGCCCGCAACAGCCCGGCCGGTTCAACTGGTCGAGCGTCCGGCTCAGCGCGCGCCAGCAACACCTCGGATTCGGTCGCGGGTTCAGGCATGAGCGGTGCTTTCTCGCCATCCGTTTCTGGGATACGCGCGGTGGGGTCCGGAGTTCGGAGCGGAATAGCCCGCGCGGTAGCAGGCCGTTCGATGTCCGGAGCCACGTCACGATCACTGGCGCGGGCATCCAACATCTCGCAAGTCTCTGCGCGCAACAGTCCGGCCGGTTCAAGTGGCCGAGCAGCCGGCTCAGTACGCGCCAGCAACACCTCGGCCTCGGTCGCGGGTTCGGGCGTGAATGGCGCTTTCTCCCCCTCCGTTTCCGGTGTGCGCGCGGCAGTTCCAGGAGTTCGACAAGGAGCGGCTCGTGCGGTAGCAGGCAGGGAAATGGCGGTCGCCCCCCCCCAGACTTTCGTCCAAGCAAGTCCCCGGGGACTCGGATCGGCCCGCATGAGTCCAGGGGGAATGTCCGGCCGAGTGACCGGCTCAGCACGCGCACACAGCACCTTGGCCTCGGTTTCAGGTACGGGCGTGAGCGGAACCTTCTCCCCGTCCGTTTCCGGTGTGCGGAGCGATGTTGCTCGCGTGGAAAAAGACCGGCCCCGATTGGGCGGCACCACCGTAGACACGGATCAAGTGATGGTACAGGTGAGCTCCCAGTCGATGGCCCGGCCGGTTAGGCTCGCGAGTGCTCGCAGCCGCCCGGTGTCGGCGTTCGCACCACGAACAGTCTCCTCGGCCATCCCCGAGGAAGCCAATGTTGTTAATTCGGAAAACGTCCAAGTCACCTTTGTGCCGACCGCGAGACCCGTACGCCGTCCCGTCCCCACTCTCGACGAAGTGCGGCCCGAGCCGACGGTGGTGGTTGCCAAGAACATCTCGCCGCCGGTGGAGATCAACCGACCGAGTGTGAAACCGGAAGTGGATGTCGCCAAGCCGGTGGATCCCAAGGAGGGGATGACGGACTTGGAAATTTTTCGCACGCAGGGCTTCAAGACGCACGCGGAAGGAAGGGGGAAAAATTTTGTGTTCATCATCGACCGCTCGGCCAGCATGTCGCAGGACAACCGGCTGAGTAAAGCCAAACAGGCATTGGCGCGGACACTTGAAAAACTGGGCCCGGACGAGAATTATTATATTTATTTCTTTAGTGACAACACGGTCAAGATGGAAGAGAGGCGCCTGTTGGCGGCGACCCCGGGCAACATCAGCAACACAAGCCGATGGGTGGACAGCATGTCGCCGGTCGGCTTTACGAATCCACGCGATGCGTTGGTGGACGCCTTTGGTAAGCTGAAACCCTCGACAATTTGGCTCCTGTCAGACGGCAAATTCTCATCATTTAAACACGTAAAAAAAGGCAATAAGAGACGCGTGGTCGGTCTGACGTCGGTGCTGAAGGTGATCCAGAAGCTGAACGGAGCGGGAAACGTAAGGATCAACACGATCGGATTCGCGGCCCACCAAAACCAAGTGGATGGTTCGTTAAAAAATATTGCCGGTGAGAACGGTGGAACGTACAAATTCATCCGGACGGATGAAAAATAGTCCATGAGAAAAACCATATCCTGCTTCGCTCTACTCCCTTTTCTTCTCGCCGCCGCCGATGGCTTCAAGCCGCTTTTTAACGGCAAAAACCTCGACGGCTGGCGGAACATCAACTGCGGGCCAAAGACGTGGACCGTGAAGGATGGAATGATCCATTGCACCGGCAAGCCCATTGGCGAACTGAGAACGCTTCGGATGTACGAGAATTTTATTCTGGAAGTCGAGTGGCGGCACCTAAAGCCACGTGGCAATGCCGGCATATTTGTGTGGGCCGACGCGTACACCGCGAAGGGAGTTCCCTTCCATCGCGGCGTCGAGGTGCAAGTGTTGGAGAACGCATACGGCAATACTCGCGGTCACACCACACACGGCGATATTTTTCCAATCCACGGCGCGAAGATGACGCCGCTCAACGGCCGCGGTGGTTCGCGCGCTTTCCCCACCGAGAAACGCAGCAAGCCTTCGCCGCAGTGGAATCACTACCGCGTCGTCTGCAACAATGGCGAGATTTCATTGGCCGTCAACGGCAAGGTCGTCACGCGCGGGAAGGCGGCCAGCCCGCGCAAGGGTTACATCTGCCTCGAGTCCGAGGGCTCGCCGGTGCAGTTTCGCAATTTGAAAATCAAGGAATTGCCGAGCACCAATCCCAAGCCCGGGGAAATTGCCGAGGCCGAGTCGGGCTTCGATAGCCTTTACAACGGCATCGACCTCACCGGCTGGCGCGGCAAAGGCTGGACCGCCAACGATTGGCGACTCACCACTAAGGGAGGCAGCGCGCTGCGCTCGGAAAGGAAATTTTCCAGCTACGTGATGTTCGCCGACTTTCGCACCAACGGAAAAGAAGCCCCCTTTGAACTGCCCAACGTCGGCGCACTGGGCGATTTGAAAAATCTATCCAAGGCCTGGAACCGCGTGCGAGTCACCCGCCGCCTAGGCGAGAGCATTATCGAACTGAACGGCAAAGTAGTCAGCCACTTTAAAATCTGTGAAAGCGGCCCGTTAAAGTCCGGCCCCTTCATTCTGAACCCCAAGGGGGCCACGCAGTTCGCCAATATCTTCGTGAAAGAACTGAAGTGATTCTCTTTTACCACAGAGGCACAGATGGATAAATCTCTGTGCCTCTGTGGTAAATTATCTCAAACCCCCTTCGGCGTCCCCCAATGCTCGCGGTACTCCCGCCGCACAAGCTTGTCCGCCTTAGCGTTATCCACCATCCGTTCTTTCGCTGGGTCGAAGTGAAGCATCTCGCCTGTCCGAATCGCGATGTTCCCGAGGTGGCAAAGCGAAGAGGACAAATGTCCAATCTCGATGTCCGCCCGCGGGCGTTTGCCGTTGCGGATGCAGTCGATGAAATCCCGGTGATGCCCGCCGAGATCCGGACCTCCACCGCCTTCCTTCACCAATTGGTTGCGCTCGCGGTATAGCTTCCACCCCTCCTTCTTGCCCAGCACCATCATCCCATTCGTGCCGTAAAATACATTCCCGTTCTCCTTCCCCTGCTGCTTGTACGGCGACCAGATGCGCATTTCAAAAATCAACTGCTTCACCCGCCCGCCCTTGTCCGGCGCGTACTCGAACAGGCAGTTCTGCGTGTCCGGCCATTGCATGTCATCATCGTAATAATACTTCCCGCCCATCGCGCAAATTTTCGACGGATGCGTGTCCACGCCCAGCCCCCACCGCGCGAGGTCGATGTCGTGCACGCCATCATTGCCCATGTCGCCCGTGCCGAAGTCATGCCACCACCGCCAAATGCTGTGCAGCATGTTCGGGCGAAAGGCCACCTTGGGCGCTGGCCCCAGCCACGTGTCGAAGTCCAGGTGCGTCGGCGGCTTGCCCGGCTTGCTCTTGCCGATGCTCCCGCGCCGTTGACTGTTCCACGCCTTCGCCACCAGCACTTCCCCGATGGCGCCGTCGAGCAGCAGCTCCATCGCCTCGTGAATGCCCGCGCTGCTTCGCGTCTGCGTGCCCACCTGCACCACGCGCTTGTTCCGCCGCGCCGCCTCCACCATCAACCGTCCCTCGCGCAAATTATGGCTCGCCGGCTTCTCGACATAAACATGCTTGCCCGCGTCGCACGCCAAAATCGTTGCCGGTGCGTGCCAATGGTCCGGCGTCGCAATCCAAACCGCGTCCACGCTTTTGTCATCAAAAATCCGCCGCATATCACCCACCACCTTCGGTGCCTGCCCCTTCTCCTTCTCCGCCGTTGCCCGCGCCTTGGTGGCCCGCCTCTCATCCACGTCGCACACGTACGCGATGTTCACCGCCTTGTTCCCGCAAAGCGCGCCAAGATGAGCGCTGCCCATCCCGCCGGGTCCGATGATGCCCACAGTGATTTTTTCGTTCTCCCCAATCGCCCGCGCCGCCCGAGGCAGAGTGAGCGCCGCGCCGGCTGCGAGGGTGGAGTGGGTGATGAATTTTCTGCGGTTGGATTGTTTCATGGCGGTCGCTCATTTCTTTTTCACAACACTCACCTTTTCCGCTGTCGGAAAATCTCCCGGCATCTTCGTAGTCACCTTCCCCGTCGCCAGCCATTCGCAGGCGCGGTTGAGAGTAGTGATGAAGCCCACGCACTGGAGCGACACGCCGTTCTCGTGACCCATCGGCGTGTGAAAAATCAGTCCCTTGCCGTACTTGATGACCATCATCATCGGCTCGTGCCGCTTGCTCTTGCTGCTCCACGCGGTGGCCAGCACGTGCATATTTTCGGCGGGACCGCGCAGGGAATCGTACAACTCATCGCGCCCATGTTTCCACTTCGCCGGCATGCCCTTGGTGATGGGATGGCCGGCGTCGCGAATCTCGATGGTGAATTCGTGCTGCGGCCCGTGACTGCCGCCGCGTCCTTTCTGCGTATTGCGCACGAGTTTGCCGGCTTCATTGTAGTACACATACGGGCCGTGCTTTTCCGTGCGCCCGCCCCAGCCGCCGAGGCCAATCATTTTGTTGTACTCCAGCCATTTGGGGAATGAGTTGTCCGCCGCATGCACCACCACGAAGCGACCGCCGCCTTTCATGTACTTCTCAAAAGCCGCCTGCACCGGCTTCGGCCAGTCCTGTCCATTGTAATTGCTGACAATCACATCGTACTTCGCGAACGCTGGCCGCCATTCCTTCCAGCTTTTCGCGTTCAATTCGTTCGCCGCCTTCTGGGCCGCGGCGCGTTTTTCCTTGGAGAGATTGCCGGGGATGCGCGTGCGCTGCGGCGTTGTCGAGACATCGACTGTAAACATTTTAGTTTTCTCCAACTGCGCCTTCATGAAGGGCGTCATCGCGCGCCAGTTGTGGTTGTTCTGCCCATCGACGATGAGCACGCTGAGGGTTTTCGCCTCCGCGCCAAGTGAAAACAGGGCGAGAGTGGCGACGGCAACAAGGGATTTGATAATAGTTTTCATGAGAAAAGGACTGCCGGAATTGTAGACCCCCAGTTGCTTCTGCAAAGGAAAATTTTGCCCCGGAATTTACGGTTGCGCCAGCAACCGCTCGGCCTCGTCCAGCAGGAAATCCACCGCGGTGAAGGGCTCGTAGCTGATGTCCTGCCAGCGGACTTTGCCGGCGGCGTCGATGAGAAAGGTGCCGTGCAGCGGCGTTTCCTCGAAGTCGTCATACGCGCGGAACGCCTTGAACACTTCCAGCCGCGCATCGCTCACGAGCGGGAAGGGGAACGGCTTCGTGTCCAGCGCCTCATCCGGGAAAGTTTCCTTCAGTCCCGCGACGGTATCCGTGCTCACCGCCACGATATCCACACCGATTTTTTTGAAATTCTCTTTCGCGGGCGCAAACTCGTTCAACTGCTCCATGCAATGCGAACAGCCTTTGCCGAGATAAAAAATCACGAGCAGCGGCTGGCCCTCGTAATCCGCCAACGCGCGCGGCTTGCCATCTTTGTCGCGCAGCCTCCAGTTTGGTGCGGCGGAAGGCGTCCAGCGGAACGGGCCGAGCTGGTCGAGGTCGGGTCGCTGCCCCATGTCCTTGTCATTCGCCCGCACCTTGCGCCAGTCGGCGGGGAGTTTCAGAGATTCCGCAAGTGGTTTCAGTCGCGCGAAAGTTTCCACATTCAAATCCGCCTCGGGTGCGATGCGGCGCAAATGCTCGAAGGCGGTCTTGGCTTCCGCCGCCTTGCCGGCTTCGTGCAGCAGAAATGATTGCACCGCCAGAGGGCGCGCTTGCTCAGCGCCGGATTTCACTGCTGCTGCGGCCGTCTTGAGCGCGGCCTCGGCATCGCCAACGCGATGTTGCAGCAGCGCCTTGCGGTCGCCGCGGATGTCCGTCGCCTTGGCCAGTAATTCCTTGGCGGCTTTCTGGTCGCCTTCAGCCAGCGCGCGGTGCAGCTTCACCTCAGCGATGCCGCGAGTGAGTGCGCTGATGGCGGTGTTGTACGAACGCTCCGCAGCGGTCCGTGCCTTGCGGATGTCCGTCGCCTTTTTCTTTTCCGCCTTGGCCTTGGCCTCGGCTTTGTCGCCGGCGGTTTTTTTGCCGGTCTTTTGGTCGGCCAGCAGCTTTTCCATCACCACCAGCATTGCGTCGCCCTCGGCGGCTTGGCCCTTGTTAAAATACGTGCTGGCCACCAGACGAAACCGCTTGGCCTGGTCGGCGGCGCTTTTGCCGCTGAGATAATGCGTGTCTTTCAACGCAATAATTTCATCCCACAACTCGTAATTCTGCAGCACCCCGTGCAGATGCCGCTTGCCGTAGGCGTGGCTGCTGCGGCCGGATACTGACCATTTGCCGTCGGCATTCACCTTGGGCAGGCGAGGCAATTCCATCATGTTTTTGGCCATCGTCACGGCATGACCCACGCGGCCGGCGTAGCTGAGGTTGCGCGTGAGCCATTCGTTGTTGTGGGCGAAGTTATGAATTTGGTCGGGCATCACGCGGTCGCGAATCATGTTGGCGTGGTCGACGCGCGCGCTAGCCTCCTGCTGCCAAGTGGCGTCGTGATAGCGCTTGAGCCGCGAGAGAATGTGGCCCGGCATGTGCCACATGTGTGCTATGCCCGGCGAGGTCTGCCCGCACTTGCCGATGGAGCCGAGGGCGCGCTTGGGGTTCTTGTGGTCCCACAGGTGAATTCGATAATGGTGGCACGGATGCATCGGATTTTTCGCGAGCACCTTGCCGATGATAGCGTCGACGGTTTCGTATTGCTTGGTAGATTTACCGACGCCATTTCGATAATGTTGTAGCGCGAGAAACGACAACGCCTCAAGGTCGTCCGGATATTTTTTGCTGACGGCCTCGAGCGCCTTTAAATACGCCGCTTGCCGCTTCTTTTTGTTGGTCTCTTTAAGATAAGCCGCGCGTGCGTCAATCCACATGCGCCCGCGCTCGTCCGCCCGCGCCTGGTGCTTCACCGCCTTGCCGATGAATTCCTTCGCGCGGCTGGAGCTGCCGTTCGCCAGTGCCATGCCGAAGTAGGCCATCGGGTTTTCGGGGTCGATTTTTAAAACCTGACGAAATGAGCGCTCCGCCTCGAAGGTCCAGAATCCGTGCAACTGTCCGATGCCCTGATTGAAAATTTTTTGGGCAAGTGGTTTGCTGGTTGCAATGGGAAAATCAATGTTGGCGGTCTTGCCCTCCATCAAGTAAGCCGCCTGCCGCGGCCCGCGGTTGAATGCCTCGCCGTGGTTCGAGTGCCCAGCCGGCGGTGCCGAGGGGTCCGTCGGCGCCTTGTAAATGGGCTCCGTCAACTCCGCCGGCAATTCCGGTTTCTTGGCGATGGGTTGGTTGGAGCCGGAACTTGCGCAACCGAGCGAGCCGATGATGGCAATTGTGAGACAGTGAATTGTGGCAGTTCGCATGTTAAATCAACCCGGTGGTTTCCTCCCATCCCTTGAGGGCGTTCAGGCATTGGACGGCTTGGCCGCTGGCGCCCTTCACGAGATTGTCGATGGCGCTCATGACGATGAGGCGGCCGGTGCGACGGTCGAGACGCCACGCGAGGTCGAGGCGGTTGGTGTGGGTGACATGCTTCGTGTCCGGTAGCGCGCCCTCGGGGAGCAGTCGAATGAACGGCTCGTTATCATACGCATCAGCGTAGCACACGGAGATTTTTTCGGCGAGGGCGGCTTGCTCGGCTTCGGTTTTAAAACTGTCGGTGGGGGCGAGGTAAAGCGTGGTGAGAATGCCGCGCGTGACGGGGACGAGATGCGGCGTGAACTGAAGGGTCACGCCCGTGCCGGCTGCGCTGGAAAGTTCCTGCTCAATCTCGGAAAGATGGCGGTGCTTGGGCACGCCGTACGGGCGGAGGCTTTCGTTGCACTCGGCGAAGAGAAAATCCTTGCTCACGTTCCTCCCGGCCCCGCTGACGCCGCTGAGGCTGTCGGCGATGATGCCGGTGGACTTGATGAGCCCCGCGCGCAACAGCGGCACGATGGGCAGTAAAATGCTGGTGGGATAA
>Ga0114993_10002865_pt1 | contig 18442 bp, 19 predicted proteins | sample ArcticOcean_MG_C_FD_87042 | JGI IMG/M metagenome (GOLD analysis project Ga0114993, IMG submission 87042) | Marine microbial communities from western Arctic Ocean - ArcticOcean_MG_CB2_150 | ecosystem: Environmental > Aquatic > Marine > Oceanic | place: Arctic Ocean: Canada Basin | collected...
CCAACGGTAGCAATACTTTTGGGGTTTTTTTTATCTACCGATTGCAATGTCTTTGCAATGTCTAAACAATGTTCTCTGCTTCTGTGAATTCCCATTCCCTTAATAAATTTTTTATTTTTAATAGCAGACACTTTGCAATAAATGGTAATTAGTATAGGTTATCAATAAGGCGACCGAGAAACAGAGCTCCCCTTAATTATTAAAAATTTAGAGTATTTGTATGGAAAAAATTATTTATAATATCATTAAATACCCGTTAATATTAATTTTTATTAAAACACCTTTAATAAATATTTTAAAAAAAAGATTTAAATATCATCGTCTTTTAATAAAAAATAGAAATATAATTTACTTAGTATTAGACACTCTTTTTGAGAGAGAATATTTTAGTAAGTTAAAAAATAAAGAAGAAATTAGAGAATTAACTAGTTCTACATTGATAGATGGAGAGGGGAGAAAATGGGCACAGCATTACTACGATGGTCATTTTCAAACACTTGATGAATTAAAAAAAAGACGAATTGGTACAATGTCTGCTAATGATGCTTTACCTATTTTTGAAAAAATGATTAATTTTATTAAATCAAATAATCTTTCAGATGATGAAAATACTTATATTATTCAATTAGGTTCTTCTTCAGGTAGAGATTTAGAGTTTTTTAAAAAAATATTTCCTAAATTGAATTACATTTCAACAGATGTAAGTGATGAGATATTAAACTTTCAAAAAGAAAAATATAATCAATCAAATTTAAAATATTTTAAATGTTATGCTGAAGATATTGATGAATGTATAAATTATTTTAATATATCAAATAAAAATATTATATTGTTTTCAAGTTGTAGTTTACAATATGTAAATCCATTTTTTTTAGAGGAATTCTTTTTAAAAATAAGAAAATATCAAATGCTTAATTTATTTGTAGGTGAACCGGTAAGTCTTTTATTTATTGATAATAAAAAAAAGATAATTTCTAAACACAGGGGTAATATTTCATTTTCTCATCGGTATGATGAATATGCTAAAAAGTCAGGTTTTAATATAATTGAAAATAAAGTTATTAGACCATATTCAAAAGATGGCAAACATCACGGTCACACAGGGCATTTTCACTTACAAATATCAAACTAATTTGAAAATACAACGAAGTCTGAAAACAAAGTGAAGACAAAATAGGATATTCTGACAATGAAGTTTACAATGAAGAAATTCCAATTAGTAAATAAATATGCTAATTATCTTACTTGGGACGAGAAACAGAACGCCCCTACTTATTGCTTATAACAATTTGCAATGTCTTCATCTTCGTTAAAAGTTCTTTAGGAATGCTAATCTGCAATGTCTTTGCAATGTTCTATTTAAAATAAGTCTCTATTTACTTAGGTAATTTTTGATGGAATGCGAATGTAATCCCACTCAAATTAATGAATTCAAAAAAGGCCGCAACTTAGCGGCCTTTTTTTTTGAAACCAATAAACAAGCTTGAGAATTTAAAATAAATCCGTCCTTTAAAACTCTTAGATTGTTATCTTTTAATGTTTTTCCAGTTGAAGTTATATCAGTAATAATTTCTGACGAACCAATGAATGGATAAGTTTCTGTTGCTCCAAGACTTGGAATAATTTTATATTGAGTAACTCCTTTTGAAACAAGAAAATTGTTTGTTAAATTTGGGTATTTGGTTGCAACACGTAACCTAATATTTTTTTTATCTCTAAATTCAAAAGAGACTTCTTCTAAATCCGCTACTGTTTGAACATCTATCCAATCATCTGGAATAGCAATCACAACATCTGCCAGACCAAAATCAAGTTTTTTTTTTACTTCAATTTTGTTTTGTAGATTTATTGATGACTCTTTTAACAAATCTAGACCTGATATTCCTATATCAAGTGTACCATCACCGAGTCTTTGTATTATTTCTTTCGCATGTAAATAAATAATTTTTGAATTAGGTAAATTTTCTATTTGAGCAAAATAGTTTCTTTCTCCACCATTTGAAGTAGGTTTTAGATTATTTTTTTCAAAAAAATCTATTGAACTCTCTTTTAATCTGCCTTTACTTGGTAGGCCAATAGATATTAAATTTTTCATTTTTTTAAATTATTTAAATTAATTGCAGCTCCAACTGCCGAAATATTTTTTTTAGATCCTAGGCTTTTTAATAAGCCATCATATCTTCCTCCTCGTGCTATCTCTTTTTTTTTTGAATTATATATCTCAAAAACTATACCTGTGTAGTATTCGATATCTCTACCAAAGTTTGTTGAAAATATTGTTTTCTTATTTATTTTTGAAAAATTTTTTACAGTTGATAATTCTTTTAAAAGACTATTATTTAAATTATTTTTTTTAACAAAACTTTTTAAAGTTTTGTCTAGTTTATCAATTTCACAATTAATTTTTAAAAATTCTCTAATAATTTTTACAATTTTTTTATTTTCCCCAAATGATCTTGGGTCTTTTATTTTTCTATCAAATCTAGACAAAATTTCAGAAACTTTACGGCTTGCAATTTCTTTACTTTGGTCAAGGCTTTGCATTTCAGAAAATCTTTTTTTATCTAGGTCAACTGAAACGGGGTTTACGTCAGAGTTGGTTTCAAGTCTATTAAGCAAGTCTTCAAAATATTGAGGTCTCCAAAAGTGTCTCTTTAGCCTCACCTTCCACCTTTCTGGGATTCTTAAAGACTCGATTAACTTTTGAAATAAACTTACATCCCCCACTTTGATAGAAGTGTTTTTTATTTTTATTTTTTCAATTGAACTATTAATTGTTTTTAAAACTTTTAAATCATCGATTGATTTATTTTTAGAACCTAGAATCTCTATTCCTAGCTGATCATTAATAATTTTATCTTTTTCATTGTTTGATCTTCTATAGGCTTGACCTGAGTAAAAAATTTTTGCATTTTCTTTGAAATTCTCCTTTAAATATTTTATACAAGAGGCAATAGTCAAATCTGGTCTCAGGCACATACTTTTTCCAGTATCATCGTCAAAAGTAAACATTAACTTTCTAAAATTCTCACCTGATCTTTGAATAATATAATCTGAATCTAAAAGAACATCTGGTTCTGATAAAACAAAACCGTCTTTTTTAAAAACTTTTATTATGTTTTCAGAGTAATTTTTTGATTTCATTCGCTAGATTTTCAATTTTAATAGAGCTCTCATTTCCAGTTTCAAGATTTTTTAAAGTTACTTTTCCTAGTTTTATTTCATCATCCCCATACAAAATAACAGCTGGAGAACCTATTTTATTTGCATACTCCATTTGTTTCTTTAACTTACCTTCTCCTGGATAAATCTCAGAGCTAATATTAGAAGTCCTAAGTTTGCTTAATATCTCAATATATTCTTTAATTTTGGTTTTATCAAAAACACATATAATTACTGGTCTCGTAGGTTTTATTTTAAAGTCTTTTTTTTGCATCAAAGCAAACACAAATCTATCTAATCCAATTGATATTCCAGTTGCTGGACAATCAAGATTTCCAAAATTATTTACAAGATTATCATATCTTCCTCCACCACCTATTGATCCAAATTGAATAGCTTGTCCTTTTAAATTTTTTACCTCAAAATTTAAATTTACTTCAAAAATGGGTCCTGTGTAATACTCTAGACCCCGTATAACCGATGGGTCAAATTGATAATTTTTAAAGTTGTAAGCTTGGAATATTTTTATAATTTCCTCAACATCTTCGCTATTAGGGTTTTTATTATTTAAAGTCTCTTCTATTGTTTTAATCTGATCATTATTGAGGGCTGCACCTTTTGTGTAGTCACCAGACTTATCTTTTCTGCCTTCTCCAAGAAGTTTCTTTGCCTCCCCCCAACTAAGCCTGTCGATTTTATCAAGAGCACGTAAAGTTTTAGATATTTGATCTTTTGATGTAATTTTTAATTGTTCAAACAATTTATCTGTAAATTTTCTAGAAGAAATTTTAACAGTATAATCAGCTTTATCTAGTCCACATTTTTCTAATATCTCAGATATTAATACACAAAGCTCAGCATCAGCTTGTAGGTTTTTTGTACCAACATAATCGGCATCAAATTGCAAAAATTCTCTATACCGACCAGGTCCTGGTTTTTCGTTTCGCCAGACAGTACCTAATTGATATCTTTTAAAAGGTTTTTGAATTTCTAAATAATTTTTAGCTACGTATCTCGCTAAAGGTGCGGTAAGATCGTATCGAAGAGATAGCCATTTATTTTCATCTTTAAAAGAAAAAACTCCTTCGCCGGGTCTATCTTTGTCAGGTAAAAATTTTCCAATACTATCCGTGTACTCAAAACTTGGTGTTTCGAGGTATTGAAAGCCATACTTAATCATAACTTCTTTGATGTTAGAAATTACAAAATCACGGATTAATAATTCTTTTTCTTGCCTATCAACAAAACCTAATGGCAATTCCTTACTAGGTTTTAATTTTTTTTCTTTTGACATTTTTTTTGGTACAGCTGGGTGGGTTCGAACCACCGACCCCTAGTTCCACAAACTAGTGCTCTAACCAACTGAGCTACAGCTGCATATCTCCTTTTTATATTAAATTATCTTAAATTGAAATTTTTATGTATGATTAATAGCTAAGCAATAGCCTAGCATGCGTAAAATGATGTTTTACGTTAAGATATTTTGCAAATTTGTAATTTTTAATCATTGTTGCAAAGTAGCATAAAATTTTTACTTTGCAACAATAGATTGAGTGAACTAAGCTTTTTGAAGTTTTACAGCAGAAGGACCTTTATCGCCGTTCTCCACTTCAAATGTAAGGGCATCACCTTCATTTAATTCCATATTCGCTTCCCTGGCAGCTGAAGAGTGAACGAAAACATCTTTTTCTTTATCGTCTCTCTCAATGAAACCATAACCTTTAGTTGGATTAAACCATTTAACTTTTCCTTGTATACTCATGTTTATTACCTTTCTTTTTTAACTTTAAATCTTTACTAGACAATCTAATAAAGAAATCTTTTTGGGTTTGTTTTTAAAAATATTTAACCCAAATATTGTGAAATTTATTGAAATTCGATTAAGCTTTTTGCAGTTTTACTGCGGAAGGTCCTTTATCGCCGTTCTCAACTTCAAATGTTATTTCATCACCCTCATTTATATACTGAAGACCAGCTTCCGTAACTGCAGTATGATGAACAAAAACATCTTTCTCTTTATCTTCACGCTCAATGAAACCATAACCTTTTTTTCCATTGAACCACTTAACTTTACCTTTAAGACTCATTTAACGTTCCTTACCTATTATTAATTAATTGCAAACTTTATTCGCAACCTATGTTTGGTATAATAGATTTAATGATGTAATGTCAAGATCATAATACACCTTTCTTGCATCAAACAAGAGCAAATTTAAGGGAAAAACTTAAGTTTCTTTAAGTATATATAAATAAAATTTTTTAATAGAGTTTTTTAACAGATTGAAGGTTTGATTTATAAACTAGTAAGTTGAGTTAATTATTGTCATGTTTCTGTCAAAAATTTTATAGTATCTAAAAAAATGAATAAAAAAGATATAATTACAGGATGGATTCATTTGCCAGGATCTTACAAAATTTAATTAAATATAATAATTTATGAACTTAAAGAATAAGGAAGATCAACTTGATCAGAAAATCATAGAAAACCTTGTAAATTTGTATAAAGCAGGAAAATTAGATGAAACCAAAAAAAAATAGAAAACTTTATTAAAAAATTCCCAAAAAATTTTGTTTTACATAATCTGCTTGGAGCTATTCTTGCGGATCAAAATAAATTGGAGCAGGCAGTCAACTATCATAAAAAAGCAATTAAAATAAATCCTGATTATGCTGAAGGTTATAATAACTTAGGTGTTGCACTTCAAAAACTTGGACGATTAGTCGAAGCAACTAATAACTATAAAATGGCAATGAAGATAAAGCCTAACTTTGCGCAAACTTATAATAACTTCGCTGTTACATTAAAAGATCTCAATAAATTTGATGAAGCTCTAACTAATTGTAAAAAGGCAATTGCTTTAAAACCTGATCTTGTTGATGCCCATAATAACTTAGGAGCAGTACTAAAAGACTTGGGTCGTTTTGAGGAGTCCAGTGAAAGTTTTAAAAAAACTGTTGAGTTAAACAAAGATTACACTGAAGGGTACTATAATTTGGGAATTGTACTAAAAAAAAATGGAAAAGTTGATGAAAGTGTTCAAAATTTCAAAAAAGCAATAATAACTAATCCTAAACATTATAAAGCATACAGCAATTATTTGTTCAATCTTAGTTATTTAACAAAGTATGATGATCAATACTATATTTCTGCTGCAAAAAACTTTGGAAATAGTTTTAAAAAAATTGAAAACAGTTTATGCTCTCCTTATCAGTATGAGGAAAACCCAGAAAAAATTAAAATTGGTTTTGTCTCAGGTGACTTTAAGGAGCACCCTGTGGGGTTTTTTTTACTAGATACACTAAAACACTTAAAAAGAAGTTTTAATCTTTTTGCTTATTCAAACTTTAAAAAAGAAGACGATCTAACTATTAAAATAAAATCTCATTTTGACAACTGGAGAGAAATATCAAATTTAAATGATTTGGAAGTAATTAATCAAATAAGAAATGATAAAATAAATATACTTTTCGACTTATCTGGACATTCGGCGCATAATAGGTTGCCGATTTTTATTAATAAACCAGCTCCGGTACAGGTATCCTGGGCAGGATATCTTGCTTCAACTGGAATTAGGGAAATAGATTACATTATAGGAGATCAGTATGTCACGCCACCAACGATTAAAAATCAGTTTGTAGAAAATATTTTAAATTTGCCAAGTATTTGGTGTTGCCTTAGTAAACCAGAATTTAAAATAAGCAAAGTACAATTAACACCAGCAGAAAAAAATGGTTTTATTACATTTGGATGCTTTAATAATATTAATAAGTTAAATGAAGAAGTCATTACTGTTTGGGCAAAAATTTTAAATGAAGTTCCAAATTCAAAACTTTTTTTAAAAAATTCAATGCTCAAACAAAAATATGTTAGAACAAAAATAATTGATCAATTTGCAATTTGCAAAGTAAATGTAAAAAAATTGATTTTAGAGGAAAATTCTCCAAGGAAAAAATTATTAGAAACTTATAATAAAATTGATATAGCTTTAGACCCTTTTCCATATTCAGGTGGAACAACTAGCTTTGAAGCAATTTTTATGGGAGTTCCATTACTTACTAAAAAAGGGTCTAAATTTATTTCACGTACAGCACAAAGTGTAAATCATAATATCGGATTGTCAGATTGGATTGCTGATGATAAAAATGAATATATAACTAAAGCTATTAAATTTTCAAAAAATTTTTCTCAACTTTCTGAAATAAAAAAAAATATATTACAAGCGACTCCCGAATCTCCTCTATTTAATGATTCACTTTTTGCTGAACAATTCAAAAACTTGATTTTACAAGTATGGGAAAAATTTATTAATAAAAATATTTCTAATAAAACAAAACTGTAAGCAGAATTGCTACACTTTTTAGTGGTGGCCAGGGACGGACTCGAACCGCCGACACAAGCCTTTTCAGGGCTCTGCTCTACCAACTGAGCTACCTAGCCAAATTAGTATCTAAAGATTATTCTCCCTTTAGTTAAATCGTAAGGGGTAACCTCTACTAAAACGTTATCACCAGTAAGAACTCTTATTCTATTTTTTCTAAGTTTTCCAGCGGTATGTGCCAAAACTTCATGATTATTGTCAAGTTTAACCCTAAACATTGCATTAGGTAATAACTCTGTGACTTTACCTTTAATTTCTAAAAAATCTTGTTTTGACAATATAAACTTTCTTTTTTTTTATAATATTTATTAAAATTTTTAACATAATACAATACTCAAAATTATTTTAGTCTTTTAATTTGAGCTCCACAATTTGTTAATTTTTTTTCAATTTTCTCGTACCCTCTATCCAAATGATAAACTCTATTTAAAATTGTCTTATTTGAAGCCACTAGTCCTGCTAACACTAAAGATACGGAAGCCCTCAAATCAGTTGCCATTAACTCTGCTCCATTCAATTGTCTTTTACCTAAAATTTTCGCTGTATTTCCTTTAATATCAATATGAGCACCCATTCTTCTTAATTCAGATACATGCATAAAACGATTTTCAAATATATTTTCTTTTATTTCTGAAACCCCCTGAGCTTTAGTCATTAAAACCATAATTTGAGCTTGTAAATCTGTTGGAAAACCTGGGTAGGGCTTTGTAACAATATTTAGGCCTTTCAATTTTTTTTTACAGCTTACAAGTACATAGTTTTTTTTATTAACAATTTTAACACCTGATTTTTTTAATAAGTTTATTTCAGTAGACATAATACTGGTATCAATGTTTTTAATTTTAAGAACTCCATTAGTTAAAGCAGAAGCAATAATATATGTGCCAGCTTCAATTCTATCAAAGATCACTTTATGAAGTGCTGATTTTAGATTTTGCATACCATAAATTTCTAAATTTCGTTTTTTTTTCCATTTAATTCTGCACCCAAGTTTTTTTAAAAAAGTAATTAGGTCTTGTATTTCTGGCTCTAAAGCACAATTGCTTAATTTAGTTAGTCCTTTTGCAAAACATGCTGCTATTAAAATATTTTCTGTTGCTCCAACTGAGATTTTTTTAAATTTTATTGAGCAACCACTTAAACCTTTTTTTGCCGAAGCTATTATATAACCATCTTTTATTTTTATATTTGCACCCATTTTTTTTAGTGCATCTAAATGTAAGTTGATTGGCCTCGAGCCTATAGCGCACCCACCTGGCAAAGATACTTTTGCAAATCCATATTTTGCCAATAAAGGTCCTAAAACTAATACTCCTGCTCTCATTGTTTTTAACATACTATAAGACGCAAAAGTGCTTAATTTTTTTTTATTTTTAATTAAAACTTTTTTATTTTTTTTATCAAATTTAATATTAGATCCCATGGCTTGTAAAAGGTCGACCATCGTTTCTACGTCTTTTACTATAGGTACATTTGTTATTAAAACTTTTTTATCAGTCAGTATTGTTGAAGCTAATATAGGTAAAGTTGCATTTTTTGAACCAGAAATATTAATTATTCCAGAAATTTTTTTACCACCTTTAATTTCTAATCTTTGCATTTAAGGTTAGATTACAACTTTGGTAAAGTCACGCCAGATTGGTTCATATATTTTCCGTTTCTTTGGTCATACGTAATTTCTGGTATTTCATTTCCTTTTAAAAAAATAAATTGCGCAGCACCTTCATTGGCATAAATTTTTGCTGGCAAAGGGGATGTGTTTGAAAACTCTAATGTAACAAAACCTTCCCAACCCGGTTCTAAGGGAGTTACGTTTACTATAATTCCACATCTTGCGTAAGTTGATTTTCCTAAACATATTACTAAAACGTCTTTGGGTATTTTAAAGTATTCAACTGTACTAGCTAATACAAAAGAATTTGGGGGTATTATACATTCTTTGCATGTTCTAGATACAAAACTATTATTTTTAAAATTTTTTGGATCAACTATTACTGAATCTACATCAGTGAAAATTTTAAATTCATTAGATACTCTTGCGTCATATCCAAAAGATGATAAACCATATGATATATTATCTTTAGCTTGCTGTTTATCAACAAACGGTTTAATCATATCGTTCTCGATAGCCATTTTCCTAATCCAGCGGTCAGATAAAACAGTCACTTTCTTACTTTTTACTTTCTTTATTAATTTTATTTTGAAATATTTTTCTTTTTTTAAGATTATTTATTAAAGCTCGCTTAATTTTTTTCTGCCTTAAGTCTTTTTTTGAAGTTAGCTGCATCCATTCTACTTTTGATTTGGATTTGTTAAATCTTCTAATGTTATTGTTTTTTTTATGTCATGTGTTTTAACCTCTTCTACTTTTTGAATAGGTTCGGATGACATTATTTTTTTAGCTTTTTTTTGAGCCAATCTAGCTTTTCTTTTTGCTTCCTTTAACATGGCTCTTTCGCCACGTTTTGATTTATAATCGTAATGTATGCCCATAAATCACCTGTCATATTTGATACTAGTTTTTACTTTGTTGATGGTTACTTTGTCAAGCTACTTTGATATTGTGGCTTTTTTTTGCTACGTAAAAACTTTATATTTAACAATTCTAATTTAGCGAGAAAATAGTTGCTAGTAAAATAAAATAATAGTTTATATACACTATATATTATATGAATTTTCTAAAAATAGAAAAAATGTCTTCTAATAGGAGCTTTGGGTTGTTATTTTTTGTTGTATTTTTATTGATTGCCTTATGGCCAATAAAATTGGGGGAAACTATAAGAACGTGGGCACTTTTATTATCTGTAATTTTCTTATTTTTAGGTATTTTAAATTCTAAACTTTTATATCCTTTAAATAAACTGTGGAACTATCTTGGAATTTTTTTGGGAGTATTGGTATCTCCTATTGTGATGGGAATTATATTTTTTTTAGTAGTTACACCAACAGGTTTAATTATGCGTTTATTTAGAAAAAATTTGCTAAGATTAAAAAAAAAAAATATTAAAAGTTATTGGGTAAATAAAGAAAAGATAAAAACCTCAATGAAAAATCAGTTTTAAATATGGATTTTTTAAAAGAATTTTGGAGTTTTTTAAAAATTAGAAAAAAATATTGGTTACTACCAATATTAATAGTTCTATTTTTATTTGGTGGTTTAATTATTTTAAGTCAAGGTTCAGTTCTGGCGCCATTTATTTATACTATATTTTAATTTTAATGACCTCAATACTTGGTATATCAGCATTCTATCACGATAGTGCGGCCTCTATTATAATAGATGGTCAAATAATTGCAGCCGCACAAGAAGAAAGGTTTACTAGGAAAAAACATGATTCTAATTATCCATATAATGCAATTGAATTTGTATTAAAATTTGCAAAATTAAACTTAAGTGAAATTGATCATATAGTCTTTTATGAAAAACCGTTTTTAAAGTTTGAAAGATTACTTGAATCTTATGTGGCGTTTGCACCCGCTGGTTTTAAATCATTCTGCATGTCTATGCCCTTATGGCTAAAAGAAAAATTATTTCAAAAAAAATTACTCTTTAATAAATTAAAATCCCATGATAAAAAATTTTCTAGCATCAATAAAATTAATTTCTCTGAACACCATTTAAGCCACGCATCGAGTGCGTTTTATCCTTCTCCATTCGAAGAAGCAATAATTTTAACAGCTGATGGCGTAGGAGAATGGGCAACAACAACCGTTGCTATTGGTAAAAAAAATAAACTAGAAATTGTTAAAGAAATTCATTTTCCTCATTCCTTGGGTTTACTATATTCCGCTTTTACATACTTTGTTGGTTTTAAAGTTAATAGTGGTGAATATAAATTAATGGGATTAGCGCCCTACGGAACTCCTAAATTTAAAGATTTAATATTAAAAAATTTAATAGATGTTAAAGAAGATGGTTCATTTATGTTAGATCAATCCTACTTTAATTATGCAACTGGACTTACTATGACGAATAAAAAATTTAATAAGCTCTTTAACCAAAAACCAAGAAATGTAAAAACAGAAAAATTGACACAATTTCATATGGATATTGCTGCATCTATTCAATCAGTAACAGAAGAAATTATTATAAAGATAACTAGATATTTATTTAAGGAGTACAAAATACCTAATTTATGTTTAGCTGGTGGTGTAGCTTTAAATTGTGTAGCTAATGGAAAAATATTGAAAGACAAAACATATAAAAATATTTGGATACAACCTGCTGCCGGTGATGCAGGTGGAGCTTTGGGTGCAGCTTTAGGTTTTTGGCATATAGAAAAAAATAATATAAGAAAAGTAGATCAAACAAAAGATAGTATGACGGGTTCATACTTAGGTCCCGAATATTCAGATAATTTAATAGAAGAGTCTCTTAAACAAATAGGAGCAAGTTATGAAATATTTGAGGAAGCAGAAATAATTGAAAAAACTTCATCTGCTTTAAAAGATGGAAGAGCAATTGGATGGTTTCAAGGTAGAATGGAATTTGGACCCCGAGCTTTAGGAAATAGATCAATTATTGCTGACGCAAGATCAGTCACTATGCAAAAAAGTTTAAATTTAAAAGTTAAGTATAGAGAAAGTTTTAGACCTTTTGCTCCATCAGTAATTGCGGAGGATTTGGCTGAATGGTTTGATTTAACTTGTAATAGTCCTTACATGATGCTTGTTTCAAACATAAAAAAGACTAAATGCCTAGATATGACAGAAAAAGAAAAAATGTTGTTTGGTATAGATAAATTAAATATAAAAAGATCAGTAATACCAGCTGTTACTCATGTAGACTATTCTGCTAGAATACAGACAGTACACAAAGAAACAAATCCCAAATATCACAAACTTATAAATAATTTCAAAAAAAAAACAGGGTGTTCAGTAATTGTTAATACTTCTTTTAATGTGAGGGGTGAACCTATTGTAAATACTCCTGAGGATGCTTTTAAATGTTTTATGGGAACTGAAATTGATATTTTAGTGATAGGAAATTTTTTTCTAATTAAAGAAAACCAAAATAAAAAATTAAAAAAGGATTATAAAAACAAGTTTGAATTAGATTAATTTGTTAAAATATAATGATTACAAAAAATACAAGTTTTGCAAGAGTTTTAAAAAACATTAACTTTGTAAAGAATGAACCTGTTAGTGTTGTTCATTTTTTAACCAATAGGTGTAACGCAAGATGTTCTTTTTGTTTTATAGATTTTGATGACCCAAACACTTTTAAAGGTGAGCTTTCGTTAGAGGAGATTGAAAAATTAACTAAAAGTTTTGGAAAATCTCTTTTAAATGTAAATTTGACGGGTGGAGAGCCTTTTGCTCGAAAAGATATCATAGATATAGCAAAATTATATATTGTAAATTCAACTGTTCAATCAATTTACATAACTACCAATGCAAGCTTACCAGATAGGATTGAAGAATTTGCAATAGAAATTACCAAGTTCAAAAAAAATATTGAACTTACATTTCAAATTTCTATTGATGATTTTCCAGAAAAACACAACAAAGTTAGAAAAATTAAAAATTTATTTAAAAACTGCATCGATACCTATTTTAGACTTAAAAAACTTTCTTCAAATATAAACCCCGTAGTAAGCATTACAGTAAACCATGAGAACTGCGACGACATAAAAAATATTTTTTATTACTTGGTTGATGATTGTAAAATTGAATCCATAAAATGCACTATAGTTAGAGATGAAGGTGTTTACAAAACTCCACAAAAAAAAAGACTGCAGATATTTAAAGCTTATTCTTGGTTAACTGAAAAAATACTAGAAATGACTAAAAATAAAAAATTAGTAAACTACAATCAAAAATCAATTCAAGGTAAATTGCATAATAAGAAAGACGAAATTTCATGGGAATTAACAAAAAAAATGTATTTAAAACCACAATATATTAGTCCCTGCCACGCTGGATCATTATTTGGAATAATCACAGCTTCTGGCTTAGTATATCCATGTGAAATATTAGAAAAAAAATTACTCGGAGACCTAAGAAAAAATGACATGAATTTTATGAGAATTTGGAAAAATGAAAAAACAACTGAGACAAAAAAATTTATCAAGGACACAAATTGTAATTGCACATATGAATGTGCATTAACTTATAATGTGTTAGGTAATTGGAGATATCAACCTCGATTAATTGGATCTCTTTTTAAATCTTATTAATATTTATGAAAGATAAAGATAAAGTAAATATTATAATTCCAGCTATTAAGTTAGATGAAGAGTTAATGAAATGTCTTAAAGAATTGAATAAACTTACTTATTTAAATTTTTTTGTAACTGTAGCTTTAGACTATAAACCTAAAAACAAAATTCCAAAACTTAAATATAAAGTAAATAAATTAGTAGTAGGAAAAATTAATATGTCTAAAAAAAGAAATATTGCTGCAAAAAAATTTAACTCTAAATATATAGCATTTATAGATAGCGATGCATATCCAAACAAAAATTGGTTAAAACTTGCTATTAAATACCTTAAAAAAAAGAAAGGTGAAGTTGTTGGAGGACCCGGTATTCCTTTTAATAATCAAAATTATTCTGAAAAAATATGCTATTTTAGCAAAAGGTCTAAATTTGTTACAGGTTACCTTAATTTCAGAAAATATAAAGCTACGAAACGATATTGTGACTGGCTAGAATCTTGCAACTTAATTATGGGAAAAAAATTTTTCTTAAAATATGGAGGGATGGACTCCGCAAGATATACTGGAGAAGATAAAGAATTTTTTGAAAGAGTTAGAAAAAAAAATCCTAAACTTAAAGTGTTTTATAGTCCCGACTTATTTATCTACCATAGAGAAAGAAGATTTATAGGTTTTTTGTTGCAAAGATCTTGCTTTGGTATGGACTTTATAAATTTAATTAAATTTAATGTAGGATTAAAAGGTTTGCAACCTGTTTTACCTGTCTTTATTTTTATAATATTATTTATAATTATGTTCTCTAATATTGCAACAAATTTAAAATTAATTATTTTATCTTCATCTTTTGCGCTAGGTAGCGGAGTAATTTTTTTGGAAATCAGGAAATATATAAAATCATTTAAAGATATAGTTTTAACAATAATAACTATAGGATTAGCAAATCTATCGTTTGCAGCTGGCAGTCTCATAGCTTTAATTGGACTCAAAAAGATGCTCGCTAATAAATTTTATTCTTATTCAAGATGGAACAAATAGGTATATTTTTTAAACTGGACTAATTATTATATTTTTTAATAATATTCCTAATTTTCTTGAGTCTGGACTTGTCAAAACATCATAAGGTGAAACTATATTTTTAAACTGAAAGTCAATTTTCATTTTATTTGCGTCCATAAATTCTTCTTTGATTATAATTTCAATATTTTGTTCTAACTTGCCATTTGTTAGTTTAATTTTTTTAAAAAACAAATTATTTACAAAAATTTCAAATTCAAAAATAGCATTTTTTTTAGTAATGTGAGGAAGAAAATCAATGCTCAATTTTAAATTTTTATATTTTTTATCAGTTTTAAACAATAATGTAGAAATTTTACCTTCTGACCATACTCCTGATTTACCTGAATTATGAGACCAGCCAAAACCATTATAATTATTTTTATTTTTAGCATTAAAATTATATTTTTTATTAATTTCTAATAAACTTAATTCGATTTCATTAAAAAGTTTATTATCCTTTTGGTTCATTCTTTCTTTTTCATTTGCAACCATTACCCATATGTCATCTCTATAAAAAAAACCTACATTTGTATCTTTAAAGATATATTTAAGATTTTTAAGATGTCCAAGACCGTCCACTACATAGACCGTATCCGTGGATAGTTTTTTTTTTCTAAAACTTGAATATAAATTATATTTTGCATCTGCGACTGCTTTTCTGTTTATACGTGCTAGCTTTACTAAGTTTGTTTTTTCTATTTTGTATTTTTCAATAGAATAAGAAAGTTTTGTAAATAATGCAGAATAATTGCTTGGATAAGTAGATTTAAGAATTTTATAGTTTTTAAATAAATCACCCCACAGTTTATCTTTTAATAGTCTGTTTTCATCTATTGGAGAAAAATAATTAATACGTTTTATTACACCTCTAGACGTATCAGCTATCTGAACAAATAAGAATAAACTTATGATAAATAAAGATTTTTTATTATCAAAACATCTAAATATTATTATTAATGATAATAACAAAATAAAATAATTTACTATCCAAAATAATCTACCAGTTGGCCTAACTATACTTAATAAGCCAAAAATATATTTATTAAGCGGTATTTCTAAAATTGTATAAGGACCGAAGGATATTTTATTTGATAGAGCCCACAATGTAAAAAAAAGTGAGATTATTAAAAGTGCTTTTATCTCTTTATTTGTTTTAATGGACTGCAAATTACTTTGATATTTTTTTGTGTAGAAAAACAAAATTGCAAATAAAACCAACATAAGTTGACCCAATCCAAAATAATTAAATCCTTCAGTTTCTTCACCCCATGCATGTTTAAGGTCAGGCATAAACCAAGACCAATAAAATTGACTTGGTGTATTAGCAGAATCAAAAATACCTAAAAGATTTAACTTATCTCTTCCAAAACCTATGGCAACGGTATCAGCTATTCTAATCTCAAAGTACCCAACAAAGTACAAAGTAAATAAAAGTAAAATTCCAAGAATAAAGAAATCTCCTATAAGTGAAAAAATACTTTTTTTATTAAAATTTAAATAAATTATTCTTAATAAAAAGTATGAAAAAAATACCATTATCATAAAATAAAAGTTTATTAAGGATGATAATAAAATAAGAAAATACCATGAAAGTTTTGCTTTTTCAGGAGAGCACTTTAAAGATAAGTATAAAGAAAATAACAATACCCAGTGACCAGCCAATGCTGGTACCATTTGTATTTTCCAAACAAATATTGGTGTAATAATAAAAAAGAGAGAACCAACAGCAGAATAAAAGTCTGAATTGGTAAAAAATTTTAAGATTCTATAAGAAAAATATAACTGAAAATAAAAACATATAAAATACCAGAATGAGATATATTGAAAATCTTCAGGTAAAAATATTTTGACTGATTTAAATATTAAAGATAAAATTGGTATTGAGTCTGCAAAAATAATAGAGCTTCCTAATTCATCTCCGTAGTTTGGGTTGCTACCTAAAGGAAATCGCCAAATATCATTTTTAAAAAAATACCAGCTAGCTTGGGGTAAAGTAGAATCATTACCTTGATGCAGCCATTGGGTGCTTTCAAAAGATATATTATCTAATCCAACTACATTAATCACACAAATTGATGAGATTAATAAAAATAAAAAATATATTTTATAATTAAAAAAAAAATTTCTCATTAAATATTTATTTTACCTTAAAATAAAATTTTTTTACAAAAAAAGTAATAATTAAAATAATAGCAAAACCAACTATTGGTAAGTAAATTTCTGGTAAAAATAAAATTGATAAAAAGCTAAGAGTGATGTTTTTATTAATCGCACTTTCGATGCCACTACCCAACGCAACTGATATAAAAGTTGTGGGAATTATTCCTACAAGCGTAGCAATAAAATAGTTTTTTATATTCATGTTAAAAATAACTGGGATAATATTTTGTATTGGAAAAGGAGTGCCTGCCCCACCTACAAATCTAAAAAGCGTATAATACAATAATTCATTTCTTTTAAAAAAAGATGTAAATTTAGAGAACTTTTTAGAAAACTTTTTTTCTATAAAATCACTAAAAAAATTCTTTGCTAGAAAAAATATTAAAGTTGCGCCAACAGTATTTCCTAAAACTACAATTAAGGTTCCTGCCCATTTTCCAAAGACAAAACCACTAAACAATGCTATAGGTGTTCCTACTCCTAATGCTAAATTCCATACAACTGTAATAATAAAAAAAATACATATAAGTGCTAAAAAATTTTCTTTTTTATAATTAAAAATAATGTCTTTATTAGCTAAAATAAATTCGTAGCTCATTAAATCTTTAATACTTATAGCTGAAAATAAAAAATATAGGCCAATTAAAATGATACCTAAATAAGCTAATCCAAAGACTAATTTTATGTTGATTGATTTAATGTTCATAAATAAATTTTTAACTGTACTTATAAGATCTTATTACCTATAAATATCAAAAAATTTTAAGAAGAACTAAAGAAATCTTATGAAAAGAACATATCAACCTAGTAATATTGTGAGAAAAAGAAGGCATGGGTTTAGATCCAGAATGGCGAAAAAAACTGGTAGAAAACTTATAGCTAGAAGACGAGCAAAAGGAAGAAAAACAATATCCACCTAATTAAGTTCTATCTATGATCAAATTCAAAAGTTTGAACAAAAGTAGCCTGTTTTTAAAAATTTTGAAAAAAAAAAAATTACACTCTAAATATTTTACAATATATTTTGATAAAGGTATTTATGCAGAAAAAAAAGGTAGTGCTAAAAATCTTAATATTAGTTTTGTAATGAAGAAAAAAATTGGTAATGCTGTAATTAGAAATAAAATAAAACGTAAATTAAAAACGGCAGTTCGAAAAGTACTAAGTCAAAGAAATATAATAGATTTAGATTATACTTATGTAATTTTTGGAAAAAATAATGTATATAAAGATAAATTTACCTTTGTTTTAAATGAAATAGATAATGTATTTAGAAAAATTAAAAAGGTTAATGCTTAATGAAATTAATTAATAATTTTTTAATAGGGGTAATAAAATTTTATAAATACTTTATTTCTCCTTACATTTCTTCAAACTGCAGATATATTCCTACATGTTCAGATTTTTTTATTGACTCATTAATGATAAACGGTTCGCTTAGAGGTTCTTTGCTTGGAATAAAAAGAGTCATGAGATGCCATCCAATTAAATTTTTGGGTGGAGGAAATGGATTTGATCCTGCTAC
>Ga0114993_10002868_pt1 | contig 18430 bp, 19 predicted proteins | sample ArcticOcean_MG_C_FD_87042 | JGI IMG/M metagenome (GOLD analysis project Ga0114993, IMG submission 87042) | Marine microbial communities from western Arctic Ocean - ArcticOcean_MG_CB2_150 | ecosystem: Environmental > Aquatic > Marine > Oceanic | place: Arctic Ocean: Canada Basin | collected...
TAATATTAATACTTAAAAATGAATTGAGGAGCTAGATGGTTACTATAGGAATGAACTATAAGGTGTTACCAGGAAAAGAAGAGGTTTTTGAAAAAGCTTGTACTGGGGTAATTGAGGCAATGAATGGCATCGATGGTCATGAAAAATCTTTTCTGTATAAAGATGTTAATGATGGCCAGTCTTATCTAATCGCATCGGAGTGGGGATCCGAAGATGCGTTCAATGACTTTTGTCGTTCAGATAAATTTAAACAGGTCACAAACTGGGGGAAAGAAAGTATCCTAGCTGGTCGTCCTTCTCATACAGTCTATAAACAATAATTATACTATAGGGGAAGTATATATTATTTATCTGGTTCGACTTGGTTATTCGTAGAAATTTTAGGAGTTAGTTTGTATTCACCGTTTTTGACGCAACGTAGTACTTTTTTATAGGCATGCTCTGTGTCATGGGGAAGGTGGCCCTCCATCCGCCATCGAATCTTGACTATTTTCCCGTCTGGGTGGTCAAAAATGTTAGTGATTGCTCCTATGTTTTGTGACATTGATTCAAATAAGACATCTCCAATCTTTAATTTCATGCGGTATTTTTTTTCAGAAATTTTTGATAATATTATTAATTTATTCAAACGTAATGTTTTTTATTATACCTATTATTGTTGATGGGTAGAGCTAATTTAATTTTTATTATTTTTTAGAAAGGCACATTGGATGGAAGATTATATTTTAATGTCGGCGATGTATCCAACAATGACCTCTGGTAAAGTTGATAAGTTTTTAGTTAATTCCGGAGATAAAGTAATTAAAGGAATGCCTGTATGTGAAATTATTTCAGAGGGTTACTTTACTTTGCTTTCTGAAGTTGACGGGAGGGTTAAGGATTTCTATGTATCTGAAGGCGAGTATGTGGAGGTTGATGCTTATTTGATGTCGATCACCTTGGCTGAAAAAGATGATGGATAAAAAATTAGATGGCTGAATAGATATATGATGTTGTTAAAAGATATATAGCAACGCCAGCAATATCGTTGGTTACGGTTACAAATGGGCCTGCGCTTATAGCTGGATCTATGTTTGTCCTTAGAAAGAGAATCGGTGCGGTGGATCCGATTACCGCGGCAACACTAACAGCCAGGACTATTCCTAACCCTACTGCCAGTCCTAAAAGGGGTGATGTTTGAAGTAATGGTGTGGCTGTTAACGTAATAATAAACCCACACAAAACCCCAAAAATAATCCCATTTGCTATACCTACTACAAGTTCACTCTTAACTACCGTTAAGATATTATCTTTTTGAATATCCCCTGTCGCCAAACCTCGAACGATTACAGTGGACCCTTGGAGTCCTACATTTCCAGAAATACCTAATACAAATGGAATAAAAAATAAAACAGTCGAAAAATCAGTTATGGTGGCCTGGAAGTGGTTCAGAATGCAAGCACTTAATAAGCCACCGATAAAAGTTGTTAGTAGCCATGGGGCTCGAACCTTAATTTTGCTAGTTATTTTTTTTGCAAACGGGTCTACCTTGGCCGTTCCTACCATTGTGAAGATGTCTTCACTGGCCAAATCTTGCATTACCCGGATAACATCATCAAAAGTGATAATTCCACGGATTGTATTGTTGTTATCGACTACCGGAATAGTGCTCAAATGCTCATTGTCCATAAGGTTTGCGACTTTATCACATGAGTCTGTGGTCAATACCTTAGGCGTGTCGGTTCGCATAATCTGTGATGCCTTGGCGTTAGTGGAAACATTAAGGAGATCACGTAATTTAAAATATCCTTTTAGTTTGTTTTCAGATTCAACTACATAAAAATATGGTGGGGTGTCAGAGTTTTTTTCATGTTTTAATTGCATCAATATTTCTCTGGCTGTTTGGTTTTCTGAAACGGAGTTGAATTTTGGGACCATAAGCCCACCAGCAGTTTCTTCCTCATAGCTTATAAGATCCTTGATAACGACTGCATCTTTGACCTGCATTTGGCTAAGTATTTCTTTTTGGGCATCAAGGTCAAGTTCCTGAATGATGTCTGTAGCCTCATCTTCGGGCATACCACTTAATAAAATTGCAAGATCCTCACTACTAAGAGAGCTTTCAATTTCTAATCTGCTGTCCAAATCAGTTTCATAAAGGACCTCTTGGCGCTTTAAGTTGGAGTTTAAACTACCAAAAACATGGACTTTTTCTTCAGGAGATAGCTGATGGAGTCGTCGAGCTAATTCAAAATGATCATTAGTGTTAACTTCCTTAATTAATTCGGGTTGGCTTTTGGGAAGGCTGCCGATTAAATGTTTTATTTTTTTTACAGACATAATTTTCTATTCATGATGATTTATAAAATGATAGTATCTGTATAGTGACGTTGAATGGATCGAATTGCTTACTAACCTATTTCATCTCTACTATAGATATTATGGTTATAAACATATCCCATGAGGATAAAAAAAAATATAAAGAAGCCCTTAAGCCTGAAAAAGTTAAGGTGCGCACGAGGCGAGCAACGCTAATGTCGGGAAAACTAAAAACCCGATCATTCAAAAAGTTTTTGAATGACCCACAAAGAACTAAGGAGGTTGATGAGGATATCATAATAGATGAACATGTTAAAATGAATGATAATTTTTTACGAACAGGCCCTTACAAGCCTAAAAAAAAGTAATACGAATTTTAACTATTATTTGGATTGAGGATTTGTCTGGACGAATCTGTTGAGACGACTTTGCTGTTAATTATGTGTTGTATGGCAGGACTATTCTAACCAGTTGGTCTGTTCCTTTAGTTGCCGTTTGATTCGTGTTTTTCTTTGTACTTACTGAAAACTTCCTCCGAGATGAAGAATTCAACCAGTTCTTTATCCAATTCTCCTTTGTCGGCCATTTCTCGAAGGATCCGGTAGACAACTTCTAACGGCATCGCTTTCTTATAAGGTCGATCGCTCGCCGTGAGAGCTTCTGCAATGTCTGTTACGCACATTATTTTTCCTTCAAATGGTATTTCATCTCCCTTTAAACCTAAGGGGTATCCTCCTCCATTTACGAATTCATGATGAGCTCCCGCATAAAGAGGTATGTTTTTTAACTTCTTGGTGAAAGGAATTTTCTGGAGCATTTTTAATGTTACTGCAGCATGATTCTGCATTTTTTTCCTCTCAGTTTCAGTTATGCTTCCCCTTCGTATTGATAGATTGAGAACTTCATCGTCATTAAGAAAGGGTTGTTCATTGCCATCAAAGTCTGTCCAGGTCATTTTTGAAATTTCTTCTAAACGTGCGATCTTTTCATCTTCAAGAAATTCTCCTGGATTATTGCATTGATTAATAAAGTCACGGATGTCCATTAATTCTTGACGCTTTATTTTCTGTTTGTCGTCCAGAGCTGATACTTTTTTGGGGTCGGATCCATTTTTTAATATTTTTATTTTTTCATTTAAAAAGCTTTTTTCCATTTGTTCGATAATGAAGCATATTCGCAAATCAACAAATTCAATTCGGTCAAAAATAGTCTGAAGTTTTTTAGCTTTTTCGACAACTTCTACCGGGGTTGTGACTTTACCAATATCATGCATCCAAGCTGCGATTCGGAGTTCAGCTATCTGATCATCATTAAAAGAAATATCTTTGTACTTATCTTGGTTTTTGGTGAGAATGTCGGCAAATGTTAGCGTCATGTTTGCAACACGTCGTATATGGCCTCCGGTAACAGGAGATTTTTCATCGATTGCTGTTGCCATCACCTGAACAAATGAATCAAATAAATTATCCATTTCTCTAATTAGTTGGGCATTGGTCACGGCAACCGCGGCTTGGGAGGCGAGAGATTCGGTTAAATTTTCGTAATCTTTAGAAAACGCGATGACTTCACCTGTTTTAATGTTTTGGGCATTAAGGAGTTGAAGCACGCCAATAACATCATTTTCATGGTTTCGCATGGGTACAACAAGCATGGATTGGGAGCGATATCCAGATGATTTATCAAAGTTTTTCGGACCTGTGAAGTCGAATAGATCGGTTTGATATACATCTGGAATGTTTACGGAATCACCTTTTATCGCTACAAAGGCGGAAACGTTGCTTTCTTTTAGCTCGACAGGAGGAAAAGTGATATCTTTGCCCGATGTTCCACCCATGCGAATTCCCAGACTTTCATTCTGAACAATTTTAAAGGCTAGTTTGTTTTCCTCTTTAAGGTAGAGGGTCCCAGCATCAGCATTTGTGAATTCCCTGGCCTGATCCACAATCATTTCTAGTAAAACAGTGAGATCTGTAACGCCTGATAAGGCAATTCCAATCTCAGATAATTTGCCTAGCTGATTATTTAGTCGATCGCCATAACCTTTAAGGTCATCAACGACACTGGCCACAAGTGTGTTGAGATTGTCATCTTCAGAATAACGGGTTTGTTCAGCGTTCATATTATTTAGAGCTCCTGATTTATCGTGGTCAATGTCCTTAGGTGTTACTAAAAAAAATTGACCACATTTGACGCATTTAAAATCAATTCCCTCAGGTTTTACCTCAGGAATATCTACTTGGTATCCAGTTTGGCAATGAGTACAGACAATTCTCATATTAATGCAGTTTGGGTAAATAGATAAATAACTTTAGGAGTTGCCACCCAAGTCTCTAGCTTTCAATTGATTTGAATTATTATTATCTGAAAATACTATAAAATCAATTAAATCTTGTGCTTGGATCTAGAATTCATACATATCTTAAAGATTCGTTATATCTAGATGTATTGTTTGAGCAAGAGGGGTTCCTTGCTTGGCCATACCTTTTTACCACAAACATTTATAAAAACCGGGTTGTCTGATTTGAATAATTCAAGGTGCGCTCTAAGAAGATCCTCCTTGTCGGTTCGGCAATCTCCATACGTTTCTTTCTCTTCTGCGAAAATACCCTCTTCAAATTTTTTAATTCCTTCGCTTGAAGGGGTACCTTCGAAGTAGGATCGAAGAAGTGGGTCCTTTAAATTATCTAGATTTTTGGAGGTTTTTCTGAGAAGTAGCTTTATTCCTCTAGATGAAGCAGATTCAAAAAGACCGGCACGGATGCAAGCGTGGTTTGATGCTCCTTCTGACTCCACGGTCCATTTTTCTATATTCTCCTTCGAGTGTCCCATAGCACCATAAGTACTTAATTGATGCCGTATTGTATAGAATGTCGAGTAAGCTACTGTAGTGCCAATATCAAGCTCATTTTCAAGTTGAAGAATTGGGTCAAATGAAAGTTTGTTGGATCGATCAATTTGTTCTTGAGTTGCATCTTTTATTGGAATACCAACGTCTCCAAGAGCTGTTGCATAAAACATGTAGTCAAACTTTCCATTATTAAACGACTTAATTTGTTCTCTGCAGTTAGAGTTATTTATGTCACCAAAAATGGTATGGTTAGCACCTTCAATTTGAAACTCAGGAATTTCTTTGCCGTACCAGTTAGCAATAATCATAATATTTTGATCAAAGTGCTTATGTATTGCTCTAATAGCAGATGTTCCCATGACCCCTGTCCCGCCTATAATTAAAAAAAATTTCATTAGATCCTTTCAGTTAACTTTTTTTGTAGTTGTCTTGCTTATATGTTGATCCGGTTCAATCAGGAACCACCACTACTTTCGTTAATATCCCAGTATGGCACATGCGAAATTTCATCTAAGGCTTGAGTGATATATGGATCGCTTGAAAAAAAACTATCAATTTGAGTTATAAGTGTGCGCGTCATTTTTAATAAAACTTTTGATGAGTTTGGTTGACCAATACTCTTTGTCAAAGACGTATAGGTTTTTATTAAAGGGATAGAGCGATTGATAGTGGTTTTAATTGCGGATGAATCAAGAGTGCGCGATCTATGACTCTGCGCATATTTAAAAAAAGCAAACCAGTTTTCAATCTGTTGAGAAGTTTTACCAAGGGTAATAAGTTCTGCTTTGAATGCAGCCTCACCTTTGTCGGAAATACTGCGTGATATATACGTTGCAAGATCATTTAAAGGGATGCCATCTTTTGTTTCGCAAAGATAATTAAGTGTGAAAAATATTTTATTAATACGTGAGTCAAGTTGCATGGCTTGCGTGGAATGCTTTCTTAAGAATAAATCTTTTTCAAAATAGCTCCATAAGCCGCCATTTGAGGCGATGCTATCGGTATTTTTTTTAAGTGGGTTAACTAATTCCCGGCAGGATGGCTTTGCAAGAGCGGTCGATACAAATAAAGTCAATAGAATGCATTGTAAAAAGATGCAAATATTTTTAGTTCTTAAAATTTTCCATTTGTGTAAAAGCATTGGATTTACAGACCAGATATTTTTGTGTTTCCCATTTTTAGAATAATCTTAAACTCCATTTTCGTAAGCGGCATAACAGATAGTCGGGATTGTTTGATTAAGGCTATGTTGCTCAATTTTAGTTGGTTTTTGACGTCATCGAGGGTGATGGGTACAGATAATGGTTTGTATGGCTTAAGGTTTACAACCACCCAGTTTGAATTATCTGAGGTTGGGTCAGGGTAATATTCTTTGGAAACTTTAGCTATTCCCTTGATTTTCTTGCCTACAACACTGTGATAGAAAAATACAAGATCTCCTTTTTTCATTTTTTTGAGATTATTGCGCGCCTGATAGTTGCGTACTCCGTCCCAGTATGTTTCTTTATCTATTACGAACTGATCCCAGTTGTATTGGGATGGTTCTTGTTTGACAAGCCAAAAATTCATGAGTTTGATCGAAAAACCAATAGTTTGGAGATAGTCATTTGGGTTGAGTATATAACACCCAACTAAACTCTTCCAATGCAATTCATTTAGGGAAAAATTAGTAGAGTAAAGCATTGATTTTAATTAATAGATTGACCTAATTTGTTAATCAAAATATAATCAAAATATAATCAAAATATAATCAAAATATAATTCTTTAGAACAAATGCCGAGCTTTCTTAATCTTCTATGGTTGGTTAAGAAATATTTTTTTAGAGGACCAGAATGTATCGTAAAGAAATTAAGGTATTAGACTGCACTATCAGAGATGGTGGTCTCATGAATAATCATTTATTTACAGATGATTTTTTGTGCTCTGTTTTTAGGGCGGTTAATAATTCGGGAGTGGATTATATCGAACTTGGCTACAAGGCCGACGAAAGTCAATTTTTGAGAAGTGAATACGGGCCGATGAAGTTTTGTAGCGAAAAAGATATTGAGAAAGTTGTCAATGGCGAGGAAGTAAAATGTAAAATCTCTGTAATGGTTGATATTGGCCGAGTAGATCCTTCGACAATACCTCAAAAGAGTGAAAGCTTTATTGATATGATGCGCGTAGCAAGTTATGTAAAGGATATTGATAAAGCGATAGACTTGGCGAGCCAACTAAAAGCAAAGGGTTATGAAGCGACAATAAACTTGATGGCTGTGTCTCACGCTAGGGAACGAGAATTAGATGAGGCTTTGATGCAAGTAGAAAAAGAGTCTGATATAGATGCTCTATATCTTGTGGATAGTTTTGGAGCTCTTTATTCCGAACAGATTTCTTATTTAGCAAAAAAATACAAGTCGCTAATGCCTACAAAAGAAATCGGTATTCATGCGCACAATAATCAGCAGTTAGCTTTTGCAAACACCATTGAAGCAATCATACAAAATGTAAACTATTTGGACGGAACTATTTTTGGTATAGGTCGCGCCGCTGGTAACTGTCCATTGGAATTATTGCTTGGGTTTCTCAAAAATCCCAAATATGATTTGCGGCCAATACTGGAAATCCTGGAAAGTCACTTTGTGAAATTAAAGGATGAAATTGAATGGGGATACACAATCCCATATATGATTACGGGAATTCTTGATTTGCATCCAAGGGCAGGGATGAAGCTGAGAAAATCAGACAATAAAGATGATTATCTAGGTTTTTTTGATAGCATTGCTCAGAGCGATAGCGCTTGAATCATTTAGGAAACGAACCGGCTTTTAATCTGGATCGATTTAAAGAGACTCCAGTTCTTGGGATTATTCGGGGCGCGTCACATGTCTCCATCCAAGGCGTGTTGGAGGCTTGTGTTTCTGGAGGTCTTAAATTTGTTGAATTAACCCTCAATACAGAAAACGCATTCCCTCTGATTGACTCAGTATCCCAACAATTTTCGGAAGAAATTTGTGTTGGCGCAGGAACAGTTCTCTCATTAAGGGATGCTAAGCAGGCGGAGAATGTTGGGGCTCAATTCATTGTGTCACCAACGTTAAATATTGATGTGGCAACATATTGTCTTAAAAAAGGATTGGCTTATTTTCCCGGTGCGCTTACTCCAACCGAAATTGAAAAATCATGGAATGCGGGAGCTGCAATGGTTAAGGTTTTCCCTGCTTCGCAAATGGGGGCGAATTATTTTAATACTGTTCGCGGGCCATTTAATGAGCTATTATTAATGGCAGTTGGCGGCGTCAATGCATCCAATGCAGTTGAATACTTTCAGGCTGGTGCTTCAGCTGTAGCGATTGGTGGGTCATTATTTTCCGTATCGAGGATGAAAAATAGGGAATTTGATTCCATCAAAACAGAGATTACGGATCTTGTGTCTACTGTAAAAGCGTTTTGCTCTAAGTCTTAGAATCTTTTTTACAACTTTTTAAAGCTAGGGATTATATGCCATTTAATTTTATGAAAGATTCAATGATGTCTGATGACGATACGAGGTTCGTTAAACTATGCGAATCAATCGAAGATTGCATTAGAGAAATCGATAATGGAGAGGGTAAATATTCAGACCTTGAAATTATGCAAGCAATTAATTTTGTGGGGTTCAACTTTTTCCGTGATGATTGGGAGGAATTCAAAAAAATAGATTCGTCACAGGACTCAAGTTTTGAAATTCCAGGAAAAACAGATGGTAAAAATCTTGTTAACTAAGAAGTCAATGGTGGATGGCAACTATTATTTGATATAAAAAAATATTGATGTAGGATCCATACACCTTGCTAAAATGTTCCCTCCGTTGTTGTTCTTTCTGATTTTCTTTTATCCTTTCCCTCGGACTTTAACTCGAATGAGTTTGAAGTTTCCTCTGGCGTAGTCACGACAATATAGATTTTTTTGTAAAAAGATTCATATAAGGAAGTGAATGAATTCAAAAATAACAAAGGATGTGTATAAGGAGTTAGTCCTCAAACTTGAGGAACGCAGCAGATTAGGGGGTGTAATGGCTACCATGCATTGGGATCAAGAGGTTATTATGCCTAAAGCGGCAGCAGAAAATCGGTCAAAACAGATGGCTGCCTTGGCAGGAGTTTTACATGAAAAATCGGTTGATCGAGAGTTTGGTCGATTAATCGATGAACTCGTTAATGGCGATATGAATAACTTCACAGAAATCGAGCAATGCAATATTCATGAGGCCAAGCGTGAATATGAATTAGAAACAAAGATTCCGAAAGAATTGGTACAAGAAATAGCCGAATTGAGTTCACGCGGGCATCAAATATGGGTTAAGGCAAGGAAAGAAAATAAGTTTGAAGATTTTTCTTCTACCCTTGAACGATTAATTTTTCTGAAAAAAAGATGGGCCAAATTTGCCTTCCCAGACTTAGAACCTTACGACGCAAATATTGATATTTTCGAAAGAGGGATGAGAATGGAATTCCTTACCCCAATATTTGATAAATTAAAAAAAGAAATAATTCCACTCATAGATGCAATAAAAAAATCTTCAATTAGTCCTGATGTGGATTTCTTGGAAGGTGATTTTTTAATTGATAAGCAAAAGGCTTTGGGAAAAACTATCAGCAAAGATATGGGATTTGATTATGATAAAGGGCGAATGGATGTCTCAGTCCACCCCTTTTGTGGAGGGGGTCATCCGACGGATGTGCGTATTACAACACGTTATCGATCAGAAAACTTTATTGAGTCGCTTTTTGCGGTGATACATGAAACAGGGCATGGCTTATATGAACAAGGCAGAATGCCAGGTTTCTTGGATTTACCTGTTTCTGAATCGTTAACCATGGCAATTCATGAGTCTCAATCCTTATTTTGGGAACGAATGATTGCGCAGAATTTATATTTTTGCGATCACTATCTTGATCTTTTTGTAGAGACATTCCCAGAACTATTGCGGGGTATTTCTTTGGATACGTTTTATGCCGCTATTAATAGGTGCAACCCATCCTTTATTCGGGTAGAAGCGGATGAAGTAACTTACCCAATGCACATAATACTTCGTTACGAGATTGAAAAGGGTTTATTTGATGAAAGCATCAAAATAAAAAATCTGCCTGAGGTTTGGAATGATAAGATGGAAGAGTATTTGGGTATAAGACCATCCTCTGATTCGGAAGGAGTATTGCAGGACGTGCATTGGAGTGGAGGGGCATTTGGCTATTTTCCTTCATACACACTTGGGGCTATGTATGCATGTCAATTTTATTCCAAAATGTTACTTGATATAGGTGATACCCCAAAAAAAATTAAGGAAGGAAACTTCTCGTGTATAAAAAAATGGCTTAATGATAATATTCATCAGAAAGGGCGACTATACTCAACTGATGACCTTATTTTAAAAGTTACTGGGGAAAAACTAGACCCATGCTTTTTTATAGACTACCTCAAAAAAAAATATAGCGAAATTTATAAGCTATAAGAATTGAAACCTGTGTGACTTTCCCGTTTGTTAAATGAGTTTTGGCCGAGAATACTCAGAAGAATCAAAGCCTACCTCTTTGTGCTCTGTCTGTGGCGCAAAAATTTTACCAAAAAAAAATTTTTGTTTTGAATGCGGGCCCCCAGATCCTCTCAAAAAAGAACCAGAAGAAACAGGTATTTCGCTAGAGCAGGCGGTTGTGCGAATTGCTGGCTTAGTTTTTTTGTTTGTGTGTGTTGCTCTAGTTAAGTTTTATGTTTCGACTGATGATTTTTCTCTTGCAGATAAGGATAGGGAGGTTCAATCATCGATCAATGGGAAAAAGATTCAAGATGATGCGTTTGAACTGATACACACGGTAATACCATCATCGGCAAATGTTCGTTCAAAGCCTTCGATAGATGGACGTGTTATTGCAATCGTGGAAGAGGGAATGAATCTCAATCCTATTGAAAAAAAAGAGGGCTGGACAAAGATTCGCGTATTTGAAAAAACAGGATGGATTGCTAGTAGGTTAATAAAATCCGAGGTTCAAGCCATTAAATAAATTTCACTTATTTAACGTTGTGCGTATTTTTAGAATGATATTTTTAAATTCTTCATAATTTTGTGAAACAGGAAATTGCGGGAACTCTTTGATTACGTTTTCAGGTGGGCAAAATAAAATCCCCGCGTCTGCTTCTTGCAGCATTCCGGTGTCGTTGTAGGAATCTCCGGCTGCAATTACCTTGAAGTTTAATTCTTTTAAAGCTAACACCGCTTTGGTTTTACCATCTTTAAGTCTCAGTCGATAGCCTGTTATGTTCCCTTCATTGCTAACAATAAGTTCGTTGCAGAATAAGGTTGGATAACCAAGACTTCGCATGAGAGGTCCTACAAACTGGTAAAATGTGTCAGATAATATGATTACTTGAAATTCAGATTTCAGCCAAGCAAGAAAGTCAATTGCTCCTTCCAGTGGTGATAGTGTTTTAATAACATTTTGTATATCGATTAGTTTTAGATTGTTTTTCTCGAGAATTTTTAATCTACCTTGCATTAATTCATCATAATCAGGGATTTCTCTGGTGGTAAGTCTGAGTTGTTCGATTCCAGTTTTCTCAGCAAAAGCAATCCATATTTCAGGTAGCAGAACTCCTTCAAGGTCAAGACATGCAAGCATAACAATATTCCTTTTTTAGATTGTTTGGTCTTCTTTGCATGGTGTTTTAGGCAGTTGATTGGCTTAACTGATGAGTAATATGTAATTTACTGTACGAAAGATTTCTTTTTACGTTTGCGGGTCAACTCTATCAGAAACGAAAATTCTTCATTTTGGATTATACGTGAGAGGATTGCGTATATTAAAACGCCTATCGCAATATCTATAGAAAGTATTAGAAGTTTTAATATTGATTGGGCATTAGGGTCAAAAAATGTGGCATTAAAGTAATATACCGCGATACCCATGACCCCTGATACTAAAACTAGCTTAATCACCGATGACAATATTTTTCGACCTCCCATTGATCCAACTCGTTTTCTAAGTAAATGAATTAATACAACTACGTTAAACACTGCCGCGATTGAAGTTGCCAGGGCTAGTCCGCCATGTTTTAAGGGACCCATGAGTATTAAATTAAGAATGATATTTAGTAGCATGGAATAGATTCCAACTTTTGCTGGAGTCTTGGTGTCTTGTAATGAGTAAAATGCGGGGACAATAATCTTGATTCCACAAAAAGCACATAAACCAACAGAATAATAGAGCAGAGCAATCGCCGTCCCTTCAGTTGCCAAACGATTAAATTCTCCCCTTTCCCATAAGGTATTCACGATCGGGAACCGCAGAAGGATAGGGCCAATGGTTGCGGGGATTGTAATAAATAAAATTAACCGAATTCCAAAGGCGATTGTTTTTATCATTTCAGAGCAGTCCTTATTTGCAGCCTGATGAGATAGCATTGGTAGAATTGCAATCCCAAGCGCAACGCCGAATACACCAAGTGGCAATTGGACCAAGCGATTCCCATAATATAAATAAGAAATAGATCCTTCTGGTAGCAAAGAAGCAAGGAGGGTGTCGACTAACATATTAAGTTCGTATATCGCTAAACCAAAGATAGCAGGAATCATCAGTTTGCCAATTCTTAAAGCTTCGGCATTTTTCCGATCAATGGATGGAATAAATTTGAATCCACATCGAAAAATGGCTGGAATTTGAATTACGAATTGAAGAATCCCTCCGATTACTACCCCAATTGCTAGGCCTATAACTGGTTGCTCAAGTCGAGGAGAAATTATCAACGTGCCTATGATCATGCATATATTTAGAATAGCTGGAGTAACTGCCGGTAAAGCAAATATGTTGTACGTGTTAAGTATCCCCATACAAAAAACAGCCAACCCTATAAAAAGAAAATAAGGAGCCATCCACTGGGTTAGGAGAACAGTTAAATTGAACTTCTCAGGGGTTGGTATAAACCCAGGAGCAAAAACCATTATTATGTAGGGTGCAAATATCGCTAATACCAGAGAAGATGTTATTAATACTGCCAATAAAATATTAAATAAATTGGCGGTCATTTTCCAGGCATCCTCTTCTCCTTTTTGGTTTCGAACTTCGGTGAAAACTGGGATAAAAGCCGCAGAAATTGCTCCTTCGCCAAGTATCTTGCGCTGAACATTAGGAATTCTGAATGCAACAAAAAAAGCATCTGCAACAGAAGTTGCTCCAAACTGCATTGCTATTACAAGATCTCTTATAAAACCTAGCAGCCTGGATATGAGAGTCATGCCTCCAACGGTGCCAGCAGCCTGACCTAGTTTTTGATTATTATCCATGTTGATTGGTATTGACTAAGAGATGAAGGTTTTGATTTGAGATAAAAATAATCCAATGATGTGATATTTAGAACAGGTAAGGACTGAATCGACAAGTTAATTCTGGTCTATAGAAACCGTATAACTCATTGAAATTATACAGAAATATTTCTGAGAAGCCTAATGCTTTAATTTTAAGCGTTACTTTTAACGCTAAGCGAAAAAATATATGCAAAGGTATGGAGATTGTGTTGAAAAGGCGGCGCTATTACAAATCCTGAATAAAATGCTTTGCAAAAGATCGAATTTGCTTCCCATTTAGAACATGAAACCTTCGAACTTTTTCGATGGTTTGGTTTGAGAAACGTTTTAGAGGAATGTGAATAATACTTTTATGATATTTGCGCGAAATCTTTCTCCAGTTTGGTTTTGGGAGGCATGGCGTGACCACCGTTATATGTTTTTCTTGGGAATGAAAAAAAGCTGCTTCTAATAATTTTTCTTCCAAAGTTTTTCCTATATGAATTCTGGGGTCTTTCCAGATGTCGGGTATCGGCCGAGGTGGATAGATCATCATGCATCCTCCATATGTGGCTCTGCCTACACCCGGGCCAATCATATCGTTCATGTAATCTGTCGCAAAAAAACATAATGTTGATTCTTTATTATGCTCAGCGTACCAAGTTTGGCACCACGGGTAGTTGTTTGGATTGGGTTCTATGTCAAAAATAAAAACGACGATTTCAATTCGTCCCCGGGAAGCCGGTATTTCTTTAACGTATATATCGCCTTCGTGCCAATGGCGAAGCGTATCCCTCATATCTACACCATCTTTTATGGAGGAGCTAAACTTTTCAGACCTTGCGAGGTCATTGCTCAAGAGTAATTTGCTTTGTTCGCGAACATGCGTATTAAAGCTTTCTATTTGATCATCCTCTGGAGGCCAAGAGCATTGACCATAAGGATTCCAGTTGTATTTCCATTGAGCTTGTTTTTTTATATTGGGTTCCGGTTTAAGGTTGATTCCGCGCCACTCAATTTGATTTTCTGATAAGCGATTCTTCATGTTCATGGGGGTATTGTCACTATCCACAGCTTTGTCGATGCCAAGAGTCAAAGGTTCGATGGAGGTAGATTCTAGAACTTGAAAAGGGTATTCTCTTGCCGCTTCAAGAACTGCAATTGCGAATGGGTCTCCACTAATTTGTTTTGCTACCGTTATTAAAGTGTATAGGTCTGGTGTTAATCGGTTTTCGATCAATGTAAGATTTCTTGCGTACTGGAGATATGTTTGAAAAGTTTGCGATGTAAGGTTGTGGTAGCGTGGTCGATGTTTTTGAGTGAATATTTTTCGAGCTTGTATAAGGATTTCTTTTATTCCGTCAATTGCAACTTCTTTATCAGGCTTTATTTCTTGCCGATATATTTCGTTCAAGTAAGTAATATAAGGAAACTCCGCAAGCGTAAAAAAAAGCGTTTCTTTTTCGACTGCATATATTTTTGGATTATCTAGAGGTGTGATTTTTTGATCGTAAGGTTTTCTTTCATTATATGCTTCTTTTATCCATGGCCAATCGAGAATCGAGCAGATGATAGTTATATTCTTAAAATCCATTTCGAGTTGATGGAGTTGGTAGGCCATCCATCGGGCTCTTTTGTCGTGAAGGCTAGCAGTCTGGGGGCGTTTAATCGAGAGTAAAAGAGCGGCGCAAAACTTTTCATACGACATGTTTCTTAATGCATATGAATCGGGGAAATTTATTTTTCTTGGCTCATAATTATCGCAACTAAAATCTATGTATTTTCTATGAATTCCCTCCTGGGAGGCAATGCGCAGACCCATAATAAGTGGTTGACAGGGATCAATGGGAACATAATTAAATGATCCCGATGATTCCTTCTGAGAGCAAAGAGTTATCAACGGTAAGTGATTAATTCCGTCTTCCACCGTTGTTTGAAACTCGGGGGGAAGACCGACCGCTAAGCAGTCAGTTGAAGATGATAATAAACGGTCTTTTATAATACGAGTAAAATTAGCGCTTCCATGTATTACTGGTAAAAATTGGATTTTTTCACTGAGATAAAAGATACCCATTGCTGTTATCGGTCTGGGTGGATTGGACTGTCTTCATCGAAAAAGAAATCACCCAGTCCTTGCGGTAGTTGCGTTTCTCCCAATGCACGGTTTTTTTTCTCCGCCATTTCATCTAAATCTAGTGCGTCTTCCCCAAGAACTTTTTGAATTGATTCCTGCCAAATCTTATCTTTTGCTATTGGATGATCTTTGTCTTGAACTAATCTTTTCATTGCGTATTGTAATATATGAAGACCGTCTCTTGGAGAAAAATCAAGGTCAAGTTGATGAGATTTTTGCAAGAAGTTGACCGTCATTTCAAGTAACTCCGTTTCAGCAAATGGAAGGTGATATTTTAATATGGCCATTTCATCGTCTGCATTTGGCATATTTAATGTCAGGGTAGGTTGAAGCCTTGATAATATATAATCAGGGATTTCGAAAGTTGATTCATCATGATTCATGGTGATACAAGCACGAAATTCCTGATGGGCTTGTATTCGAAGACCGGCAATAATCGACTCAACATAGCGTCTATGATCAAGAAGCGGGGCCAGAGAAGCCCAGCTTTTTTCGTTCATTCGATTGCCTTCATCAAGAATGCAGATGCCCCCGTTAATCATTGCTGTCACCAAAGATGATGCATGGTAAGAAATTTTTCCTGATTCAGCCAAAACCGGCGTGACAATCAAATCTTCTGGTCGAGTATCACTTGTACATTGGTATATATAAAGCGGTTGTTTTCTCTCTAAAGCAGCTACCATCCCTAAAGTAGTTTTCCCAATTCCTGGCATACCAATAATTCTAGGGGATAATGGGAGGTCTTTATCGGATATGACCATCCAGCATGCTAAGACTTGCTTCAAAACTTCACTTTGGCCAATCCATTCAGGGTTAGTAGTGTCCGGTTTACTTAAATTTAAAGTGATTCCATCGATTACTGTGGTTTTACTATGACTGTGTTGGTTCATCTAGCCCCCAAGTGTAAATGCGCTTATAGCCTTTATTTGAAATACTATATGAGTATTGATAAATCTACAAACGTATTTTCCGTTAGATTTTAACAGAGTGTTCTATGATAGAATTTAATAGTGGAGTTGATTTATATGATAGTTGATCTTAACTTAATAGGAAAACGAGTTCTTGTGGTTGGTGGTGGTAATGAATCCAGTCGTAAGGTGGAAGCTCTTCTTTCGCAGCAATGCGAAATCTTTGTGGTGGCTGAAAAAGCTGAACAGTCGATAAAACATTGTGCTGATGACGGGAAAATTACTCTTGAATTAAGAAAAATCGAAAATGTTGATTTTCTAAAGAAATACAAACAACTTGATTTGATTCTTGCGACAACCGATGATCAAGTTTTGAATAGAGAAATCATTCTTGTTGGGAAAAAAACATATGGATGTTACGTATATGCAGCGGATGATCCGCAGTTAAGTGATTTTAGCCATCCATCAATTATTAATGTTAAAGACACTATTCAAGTTGGAATTTCCACTGGTGGTAGAAGTCCTTTAATAGGTAAGTCTCTAAGAAAACATTTGGAGCCTATAGTAAAAAAATCGATTAGTGACTTGATTCTTCGTCAAATAGATTTACAGGAGCTGGTTAGGGGCGAGGCTAAAAAAAAGATTCCATCAGCAGAACATCGTAAAAAATTTCTTACCGAGTTAATGATTGATGCAAGCGTGAATCAGTGTCTTGAAGAAAAAAAAATATCTACGGCTAGGAAATTAGCTTATGAGCGACTTGATGCCTTTATAAAAAGAAATTCTAATACATGGTAAATTGACACTGGTAGGAACCTTGAATGATTTATAAGACAGACCCCCAAGCAATCTCTCCATATCTGCAGGATGCCTCGAATTATACCGGTGGATTTGCAGATAAAGTTATTATTCCAGAATCTATTGAAGAACTTGCGTCTTTTTTAAAAACTAATATACAACCAATTACGATCGCAGGCGCTGGGACAGGCATGACTGCATCACGTATTCCTGAATCTGGCTGTATTATATCTCTTGAACGCTTTGACGCAATAAGTACTCCTGTAAATGGTTTTGTAGATGTTGGCCCCGCAGTATCTCTTGCTAATCTCTATAAAAACTTGGAATCAACAAAGTATTTTTATCCACCAAATCCTACCGAAAGTCTTGCGTCTATTGGGGGAACAGTTGCGACCAATGCTTCTGGATCCAGAAGTTATAAATTTGGTGTGACCAGAGACTACGTGCTTGAAGCTGATATTATTTTGGCTGATGGAAGTTTGGTTACCTTAAAAAGGGGATTGACCATTAATAACCCTCTAAAAATTTCTGATGGGCGGGAATTATTATTTCCTGAGGTTACCTATAAGAGTCCAGCATGTAAAAATGCAGCTGGTTATTATGTAAGGCCTAAGATGGATTGGTTGGACTTGTTTATTGGTTCTGATGGGACCTTAGGTATCTTTACTCGTATCCGATTAAAACTTAAGGTGAGCCCGTTTTCTTTTATTAGCGGGGTTTTATTTTTTGACAAAGAAGAAGAGTGCTGGAATTTAGTTGATTTGATTAAAAAATCTAATAATAAATTTATAAATCCTTGTTCGCTTGAATATTTTGATAGGCATTCTTTGAATCGCTTGCGAAAAAAGTTTTCAAATATTCCCCCTCATGCTCAATCTGCTCTATTTTTTGAAAATGATATAGACCGGCAATTGGATCATGAACCAGCGTTAGAAGCCTGGTTTGATTATTTGAAAGAAACCAGTGCATTTAGTGATTCCTGGTTTGCTCAATCTGTTAGCGATTTAAAGCGATTTCATGAATTTAGGCACGCGATCCCTGTTTTATTGAATGAAGAAAATAGTCGCCTGAAAAGGATTAAAATTGGGACTGATATGGCTGTCCCAGACTCACACTTTATGGATATGATGGTTTTTTATAAAAATGA
>Ga0114993_10002869_pt1 | contig 18426 bp, 18 predicted proteins | sample ArcticOcean_MG_C_FD_87042 | JGI IMG/M metagenome (GOLD analysis project Ga0114993, IMG submission 87042) | Marine microbial communities from western Arctic Ocean - ArcticOcean_MG_CB2_150 | ecosystem: Environmental > Aquatic > Marine > Oceanic | place: Arctic Ocean: Canada Basin | collected...
AACGCTACGGATTTGACGGACTGCCCGAGGACACTATTTATCTGAATTTTAAAGGTTCTGCGGGGCAAAGTTTTGGCGCCTTCGTGCCTCATGGTATTACCCTTAACCTCGAAGGCGATAGCAACGATTATACGGGCAAAGGGTTATCTGGTGGTAAAATAATCATCTATCCACCGGAGCAATCAACATTTTTGCCGGAAGAAAACACTATTATCGGGAACGTCGCATTTTATGGAGCGACAAATGGTGAGGCTTATATTCGCGGCATGGCGGGCGAGAGGTTTTGTGTTCGAAATAGTGGTGTCCATGCCGTAATTGAAGCGGTGGGTGACCATGGTTGCGAATATATGACGGGTGGGCGTGTCGTCATCCTTGGTCCAACCGGTCGTAACTTTGCCGCCGGAATGTCGGGGGGGATCGCTTACGTTTTCGATGAAGCAGGAGATTTCGCAAACCATTGCAATAAGGATATGGTGAGTCTCGATCGTTTGGACAACGACGAAGATATTAAGGAAGTGAGAACGATGATCGAGAAGCATGTCGCCTATACATCAAGTGATAGAGGCAGGAGCTTTCTTACTTCGTGGGATAGATTAGTGCCAAAGTTCGTCAAGGTAATCCCCAATGATTACAAGCGCTCGCTTGAAACGATGGCACGCGTATCGGCAAGAGGGATGAGCGGTGATGAGGCAGTGATGGCTGCATTCGAGGAGAATGCACACGACATAGCGCGAGCGGGCGGTAATTAATTTTACTTTTTAATATAATGGGTAACCCTACGGGATTTCTAGATTTTCAAAGAGATGCGCTGAAGCACCGGGCTCCGCGGGATCGAGTCAGTGACTGGGATGAATTTCATCTGCCGATGCCGGAAGATAAGCTGAAAGAGCAGGGTGCGCGCTGCATGGATTGCGGCATTCCATTCTGTCATTCAGGAATGACCTTGTCCGGTATGGCCAGTGGTTGTCCCATAAATAACCTTATTCCCGAATGGAATGATCTTGTTTATAACGGTCAATGGCGTGAAGCGCTCGACCGTTTGCATAAAACGAACAATTTCCCCGAGTTTACCGGACGCGTTTGTCCCGCCCCTTGCGAGGGATCATGTGTTCTCGGCATCATTGATCCCCCGGTAACGATTAAAACTATCGAGCAGGCGATCATTGATCGCGGATTTGAGGAAGGGTGGGTAACTCCCCAACCACCTGCAGTGCGCACGGGTAAAAAAGTAGCGGTTGTCGGTTCAGGACCCGCAGGTCTCGCTTGTGCAGATCAACTCAATCGAGCGGGGCATACCGTAACCGTGTATGAACGTGAAGACCGAATCGGGGGACTGCTCATGTATGGCATCCCTAACATGAAGTTGGATAAAACAAAGGTGGTGCAACGGCGGGTCGACCTGCTGAAGGCTGAAGGTATTGAATTCGTTACACAAGCTGAGGTCGGTAAAAATATTTCTGCTCAAACTTTATACGATGAGTCGGATGCAATTGTTCTTTGTGGCGGTGCGACTAATCCTCGTGATCTTCCCGTTGAGGGTCGTAATTTAAAAGGTGTTCATTTTGCGATGGAATTTCTTGCCGCGAACACGAAGGCATTACTCAACGGCGTGCAGACAACGCTTTCCGCGCTGGGAAAGGACGTCGTGGTTATTGGAGGTGGCGACACCGGAACCGACTGTGTTGGAACCTCGCTTCGTCAGCGCTGCAGAAGCCTCGTCCAACTGGAGATTTTACCCAAGCCCCCGCTTGAACGGGCATCGGACAATCCCTGGCCAGAGTGGCCTAAAGTCTATCAACTGGATTATGGTCAGGCCGAAGCTTCAGCCTTGCAGGGTAGTGATCCCCGTGAATATTCCATAATGACGAAAAAGATGGTGAGTGATGCAGAGGGAAATGTGCAGGAACTTCACATCGTTCAGATCGAATGGGGGAAAGACGAAAACGACCGATTCGTACCCAAGGAAATAGCGGGTACTGAAAAGGTATTGCCGGCTCAGCTCGTCCTTCTTGCGATGGGTTTTCTCGGGCCGGAAGATACCGTCCTCTCAGATTTGAAAGTGGAGCGAGACGAGCGATCAAATGCAAAAGCTGAGTACGGAAAGTTTGCGACGAACATCGAGGGGGTATTTGCGGCGGGTGATATGCGACGCGGCCAAAGCCTTGTCGTGTGGGCGATCAATGAAGGGCGCGGCGCGGCGCGTGAATGTGATCGCTATCTGATGGGAACGACGGATCTACCGTAGCAGGCTTTACGCGGATATGCGTATAAGCGAAGATGGGTGAAAGCGGAAACGTTTGAATGCGAAATGAGTATAAGCGGTGATGCGGAAGTAACCTAGAATTTTACGCAACCTGGTTAATAGATCATGAACCAATCCGCATCCACACATTATCGCTTTCTCTCATTCACCTATCTTTTAGCGCGTCGGACATCTTTTGAACTCTTTTAGTAATGATCTCTAATGGGATGCCCGCTTCAATCCAACTCACACCCCGTTCAGCCCACTCTTTAATAAGATCGATTTCCGCGGGGATTGAAGTGCCCACGGGTATACCCGCCTGCTTAGCCTTATCCAACACGGTGTCCACGGCCTTAAGCGCGTCTGGATGGCGAGGTTGACCGGGATATCCCATCGAGCCCGCGAGATCATTGGGACCGAAAACGATCGATGTGATTCCCGGCACTGCCAGGATTGATTCTATATCGTTGACCGCATCGATGTGTTCAATCTGCAAAATAATGATAATCGTTTCATTTGCTTCTTTACAGAAGTCCGGCCCTTTTCCTGATTGCGAATAAAGTGCCGCTCGTCCGGGACCGATACCCCTGATCCCGTCCGGAGGGTAGAGGCATGAACTCACGGCGAGTTTAGCGTCTTCTACCGTTTGAATCTGTGGAAAGATGATGGCGTCTGCGCCGGCATCTAATACCGGTTTAACAAGGACAGGATTCGTCCATGCTACTCTGACTAATGCGGCAACGTCAGAATTTCGTGTCGCCATAATTAAATTGTCTACCGTTTCAATGGTGATCGCAGGGTGCTCCATGTCGATCCACAGGAAGTCGATATCTGTCCCGTGCGCGAGAAACTCAGTTAGCAGAGCGTCACCTCCCGGATTGGAGCCCGTTCCAAAACATACGGTATCACTTTTTAATTTCTCTCTAAAGATTTTAGCGTTTTGCATGCAGTTACTTTCTCAGAATTAACAATGAGCTTTATATCAGTATTATATTTATGTCTGAGTACTGATATTAATTCTCTTGTTATCGCTTATGGTGAAATTATTTTCGTACGTCATCGGTCATTTGCTTAAGTCCGTTTAAGAAAAAGGAAACGACCGCCCCCGTCGATATCCAGCGGCAACCTCTGGCTGCCCAGTCCCTCGCAATCTCGAGGTCATAGGGAATGGAAACACCCACTGGCATACCTACTTTATTGGCGGCTTCAAATATCCTGTCTACCGTCTTCAAAACTTCTGGATGGCGTGGCTGTGCGGGATACCCTAAAGAAGCCGATAAATCGTTCGGTCCGATGACGATTGTCGTGATGCCTGGGACATCGAGAATGGCTTCCAAGTCATTCACCGCATCGATATGTTCGATCTGGACTACGATAACAACTGATTCATTCGCTTCTTTTATATAGTCCGGTCCCGTTGATTGCGCATAAAGTGCGGCGCGATTGGGGCCATAACCACGAATACCTTCTGGCGGATAGAGACAGGCGCTCACTGCCATGCGCGCTTCTTCGGCGCTGCGGATAAGCGGTGTAATGATGCCGTCGGCACCGGAGTCAAGCACAGGTTTTATCAGAACATGATCATTCCATGGCACACGAACAATGGTAGGTAGATTTGAGTTTCTGGTAGCCATAATATGATGGTCGACAGTCTCAATTGTAATAGAAGCATGTTCCATTTCCACCCATACGAAATCCAAAATGTTACTTCTCGCTAACATCTCTGTCAGGGCAGGTTCGGTTTTACCTATGTGCGTGCCAAGGCACAGCTTGTCTCCTTTTAACTTTTCTCTTAATAATTTTGCATTCTGCATACCGCTTGGATCCGTGTGAGTGTTGATTTTAATAGAAGATGGACGACTTCTTGATGCGTTAATATTATATCTTATGTCAAATCATTTCCCTTTCGAATATTCACATTATCAGGTATTTGTGTTGATTCTACAGAACATCACTATCGTTCGAGCAGCTTATAAAATTTGGAATAATTACGCGTCCAACCATCTCCCATTTTAAATATCCGCTAAAATTGAGTAATCACAGAACTATTGCGAATGCGTGTCGACGGCGTGAGCTCAGAACCATGATATTATTGAAATTCGATCAAACCGAGAAAGATACTTACCCCAATGCTTGTAATTCTATTAGCATCCAGTCATAATTTTAAAATGAGAATACGTCATGTAGGTTCATTCATTCTGCTGGCATGGCTTATCATCGCAGCATCCGGTTGCACCCATGTAAAAGTGACTGAGCAGAGACTGGTCTCCAAACCTAATATGCTCTTTTCCGATTCCCCCGTGTTTAATTACCAGTCGCGTTTTATTTCTCAAATTGAGCCAGGATCTGCGTCTGATGGCGGTAGTCAAGGCACGGGTTGTACGACCTGCCAGTAACTTTTAATTATGAAGGCTCAAGCGCTAAGGTCGATGATCGGCTTTTGCCTCGGAGTGGGATGGGGGATAATCTCGCTCGATGCAAACACCACTTCGCTTTTTGAGCTGTCACGTTGGCAGAGTGAAGAAAGCGTAAAACTCAATGATTATCGGGGTGGTATTGTTGTCCTTGATTTTTTTGCTTACTGGTGCGTTCCCTGCCTCACAACCTCTGCCGATTTAGAAGACAATATCCAAAATTATTATTCTGAATGGGAGGGAAATCCCCAACGCGTCCCGATTCGTGTCATGTCGATGAATATCGAAGCCTCTTTTCCAAAGAAAACAGAACAATTTATAAATAAAACTGGGGTTAGCTTTGTTCTCAATGACACCAACGGAGCTGTTTATAATAATTTCCATGGCACCGGACTCCCTTTCCTTGTCATTCTAGATGGAACTTCTGCCTCAACCCAGGGTGATGGTTGGAAGATAGCTTATCAACATGCAGGTTATGAAGGGTCGGCCAAAATTCGTACGATAATTAATACCATAGCCGATAGTCAAATCTTAAGCACACCATCGAACGAGCAGATTATTAACCCTGAAACGCCGCCTATTCCATCACCAAAAGTATCCAATGAATCTGATCACGACAAGCGGGTAAACAATATCCCTGAAATAGATACATCCATTGTTCAATTAGAGGACCAGCAGGAGCAACAAAGCTTGAGGACAACTTTAAGCGGAGATCTTTCACGTATTGATCGTCGGGATCGTAGGACAATAAGAACTCACTATCTTGAACCATCGGTCGAAGTTCTCTGGTCTTCAGACATCATCCTCGTAGATAATAATCTTGATTATCGAGTAACAGGACCAAATGCCGATTTTGGTCTGGGTGTTTCTTACGGAATTATAGACATTGACTATGAACCATTCGCAACTGCTGACATTGTCGGGTTTCCTACCCATCTTTCTGAGGGCAGCCCCTCTTTTCTTCTAAGCTACAGTAGAAACCTCAACCCGACTATAACTTTATCAGCAACGGCGGGGGGCTATAAAGGTTTTACCGATCATCGTTCTCTCTGGCTGGATGAATATTACCGTCAGCAGTTTTCCGGTATTGAAGGGGACCTTGCTGCTGATCCTCGCGGCATTAATTTTTCCCTCGGATTGCGCTGGGAGTATATACCGAGTAACGGATTTATCGAAGTAACCGGGTCATACTCTGAAGATAATATTTCACCCGGCTATGAAAGGGTACTATTTGAGCCCCTGTTCCGCGGAATCGACTTTCTCAAAAGCTCATCGATAGGGGTGAATTTGGAAAATGTGCTAACACCCCGACTTCGGTCTCTTCAGCAATTTTAATTCATCGATACTACCTCACGTGAACTGAGGTTTTCGTATCAAGGTTCGCTTAACTGGGCAATAAAAGAAAGTTGGGTATTGCGCACGGTGGGCGGAGCAACAGTAGAAGATGATGCAAATAGAGGAACCTTTAATTCCTACTCTGTCGGTTTAAATTTGGAGTATGACTGGAACGAAACATGGTTTCTAAGTGTTGCGGCACGCTACTATCAAGATAATGGACAGATTGAAGAATCGCTGCTTGTCGACAGCGGCGTACCGCCACTCCATACATTTCAAAGTGGAATTACCTTACGCTGGCAGGGTGAAAAACCTTCATTTAGAATCATCGCTCAACCCTACTTTACTCGGTTCGATAATTTGGAACAAGATGTAGAACCATTTGCCAATCTCTATGCTGATCGGGACTGGGCGCTATTGGGGGTTACCTATTCTCGTAGTTTTTAACAGGCGATATTCACCGAATGTTGAGAGCGAATCATGAAATCACACAGCAAATGTTGTTGAAGAGAGTTATTGTGAAAAGAGGGAATAAATCCGATCGCTTAAGCATCTAGACTTCAAAGAGTTTAGTTGAAAAATTTAGGTCTGAAGCGTTATTATTCTCAGTGATGGTAATAGCATTAATATTATAATGATTCTGCGAATTGAGTTAAAAATATGTGTAGCTTTTATAGGCGCACTTTCTTTGCTTCATGTCGGATACGGGAATGTTGTTTTTACCGGCACAAAGGGAAGCGTGGGTATCAACGCGCCCATCCCCGTGTCTGGTCGTGTGATTATTAACGATATCGATGCGCAGGATAATGCAACGCCCTTTCTTCTTTTAGATGAAAGCTCGTCTATTTCCGATCCCTTGGGATCAGAAAAAAGTATTAGAGTTGCGGGTGGTGATCTTTCTCAATCTAATGGAAAAGCAATCATTATCGCTCCAGATACCAGTGTCGATGCTGGATTTTCAATATTATTTCGCAGAATAACTTCAAGGCGGATGGCACCCCTCTGCCACCGCTAACGATCTCAGCAACTTTTACCAATACCCAAGACACCCCCATTTCTGTATCCTCGGAAACCCAAAACTTTTAGGCGGATATGCAGGGCGCGACTAAGCGCGACGTGTTAAGTAAGAGGGTTCTGGGTTCACGGTTAGGATGCAAAATAATCCTAACGATTTCAGGTTTACTGATTTTCTAGTCCTCCGACTTTCCGGTCCTCCGGATCTCTCCTTAATCTATTTCCGTGTTTTCGGGTGGTACTATCGGAGCGGGAGCGGGTTCTTTTTTCACCGGTTTCTTTACTTCAATAAGTTCGATTTCGAATATTAACAGTGAACCTGCGGGGATTTTGCCCTTTGACCGATTTCCATAGCCGAGATTAGGCGGGATATAGAGTTTGGCCTTACCTCCTTCGCGAAGCAATTTTAAGCCTTCCTTAAAACCGATGATTACGCCACTCATATGAAAACTGGCAGGAGTTCCGCGATCTCGTGAACTGTCAAACACTTCACCATTAATGAATGTTCCATGGTAATGGACCATGACATTATCCGCCGCGGTGGGCATTTCTCCGCTCCCATTTTCTATAATTTCATAGTATAAACCACCTTCCGTTTTTGCTACTCCACGAATGTCAAGCTCAGCAAAATAAGCGCGATTAACATTAAGCCGTGCTTGCACGGCTTCGTCATCGAATCTCGCTTGTTTATCTTGAAAAGCCTTTGCTTTACTTCCCACTAATTTTTGAATCGTAGGTAACATCTGTTGAAGATTTTCCGGTTCCTCCGTGCTAAGTGCCCCTTGCCGCATTCCTTTAAGAATGTGATCGATCTCCTCTTCCGTGTAGCCCATATGGAGTCCCGTCTGTCGGGAAATCATCCAGCCGTAAACCTCGAACGCTTCATTGTCACTTATTGCCGCATCCGTTTGTGTCGATGCGTTGTCACTTGCTTCGGCTGCATCGTTCTGAGCAAAGGTGATTGGTAGAACCAACAATAAGCTGGCGGTATAAACAGAAATTATTTTAAAAGCGTATTTATGAATCATAATTTGCGAAATTCACACAATCCCGACTGGGGGTCAATTCATTAGTATAGTCTGAATATCGTTTGTGCTTAAGATAATTTTCATCTCTGACTGACAGGCGACGAGTGATGATCTATATTTTGTGTAAAAATTGTTTGAAAGAACTATTAAAAAGTGAATACTCTTTAACTTAATATTTTATCTCATTTACTCTCAATGTTTCCTTAGGACTAAATGTTTTTCATATTTTTATTTTAAAATTATTTAAGTCTCTTATTATTAATGAAAATGACCTTTACCGATTCATTGTGGAAAAGCATAGGTCCGACCTATAATTCTATTTTAAAGCACCCATTTATTCTTGGATTAACGAGCGGTGAGTTGAGCGAAGACGCATTTCGCTTTTATGTTATCCAGGACGCCCTTTATTTAAAAGATTATGGGCGCGGTCTCGCTCTACTTGGGGCGCGCAGTGACGATGATGAAGACTTGATGATGTTTAGCGAGCATGCCAAAACGGCTATCATTGTAGAACGGGCCCTACATAAAGGATTCATCGACGCTTGGGGTTTAACTTGGGATGACGTAGAAAATACAGAACCTTCCCCTAATTGTCTGCTCTATACCTCCTATTTGTCACGTGTTGTTTATTCGCGTCCCTACTATGAAGCTTTAGGCGCTTTTTTACCCTGTTACTGGATTTACTGGGAGGTGGGTAAAGCCTTGCTTGACCAGGGTTCACCAAATAAGCTCTATCAACGCTGGATCGATACCTATGCGGGGGAGGAGTTCGCGCAAACTGTGCGGGATATGCTCGCAACCGTTGAGCGCACTTGTGAATCGCTTAACTCCGGCCAGAAGGAAATAGTAGCAAAGCATTTTGGTATGACTGCGAAGTTTGAATACTTGTTTTGGGATATGGGGTATAGCTGTCAACAATGGCCGGTATAAATATAATTGAAATAAACATGCGTTAAATAGTTCTTATAAAATGTAACCCTTTTTATTTTATGTATACTAACTTATTAAATAGATCATTTTTTCTGATAGCCGCTTTCATTGCGGTCGGTTTTCTCAGCTCTGTTTCTACTCCTTTGTCGGGAGAAGAGATTGCTGAGTTTGATGCCCTCATCGATAAAATCTTCAGTGGTGAAATTAAAGACGAGAATATTTTCAATGAAAAACTTGAGCATGCGCGCAAGCTGGGCGCGTCAACACAGCTGCTGACGGAAGCCAGAATGCTTTTCCATATTGTGAATCAGGATTATGAAGGGTTATCTTCTTATTTACCTGAGATTGACAAAGAATCCAATAACTGGGCACCCGACGAAAGTAAGATATTTCGTGATACGGAAAGTTACCAGGGTATGCGATCGGCCATACATGCTTATGATGCGCAAACCAAAAATGATATAGATGCTTTTGAAACATATTCAAAAAATGCATTCTGGCTTGATCCACGGTTAGCCCCGCTTTTGACAACTTGGATTCAGGATCACCGAAGAGTTAGTGTCATGTCGAATATTCAAGTCCCTTTTGATATGAATATTCAGCATTCTAATGGGGACACGACTACACTGGGTTCCCTTGTTAAAGAAAAGAAAGCCCTGTTGCTTGATTTTTGGGCTACCTGGTGCGGCCCCTGCATAGCCCTTATGTCTGCATTAGCAGAAAAAGCGGAAATACTCGAACCTCAAGGTATTCTCGTGGCGGGGATGAACACGGAATCGGTTAGTAAAGCGGAGCAATTCAGGAAGGAAAAAAAGATCAATATAACCTGGCTTGTGGAGCCCGATAAAAATCCATTGAGTCAACTTTTTATGATCGATTCGATACCTCGCATGGTCCTGATCGATAACGAGGGTCATGTCCTCTTCAATGGACATCCCAATGACCCCTCCCTTCATGATGCGCTCGCCAAATTAGAGGTGACTTTATAAGTGTCTATAGCGATTGCAGCCATGCGCTGTTCTCCTTCATCTCCGGACAGAAAATAAGCGAACCTGGTACGACGATATCCGCTCCCGCTTGACGTAATTTAGGAACGGTATGCCGACGAATTGCACCGTCAGCTTCTATTTCAAAATCCAATCCTTTGTCCTTTCTTAACTCTACAAGGTCATGGATTTTTTCGCAGGTACCCATGGCGGTGTCATTAATCCCTTTCACATCAAAACCGGTTCCAAGAATACAGACTATTGCCAACTGCTCCAGGTAAGGCTGAACAAGGGACACCGGATTCTCCACACTCAAAGAAATACCAACGCTCATATTATGAGAGTTTACCGCGTCAATCATTCCTTGAATGTCATTAGTGGTATCAGGATAAAATATCACACGATCGGCACCGGCTTCAGCAAATGAAGATACCCAACGTTCCGGATTTTGTGTGATGAGGTGAACTTCGAGCGGTTTGCTTGTCTTAGTGCGAATGCTTTTAACCAAGTCAGGGAAAAAGAGCAGTAATTTTGCATACGTACCATCTGCGACATCAAGATGGTATAGGTCCGCATAAGGATCTACACGTTGAATTTCAGTTGCGAGGTTTGTTAAATCAGCAGACCACAAGGAGACAGACAGTTTAAGAGCTGCTTGAGGCATCACGATAAGGATTTAAAAAAATCAGATAAATGCTTTTGAAAGGACAGCGAATGGTTTTCTATACTTTCAACTTTTGCTGGAATTTGAATGAACCTGCCCTGGGGAAGATGCTTTGCCCAGGCTTTTGCGAATTCAAGTGGATGCGTCGGATCCGGTTCATTGCCGACGACGAGAGCGGGAATATCGAGTTGTTCTACTTCTTTCCAATCGGCAATTGGGGCATCGTTGGGGATTTCCTTCAACCTGGCCCGACGATCATAGGCTTTGGGAGATTGAAATTGCTGGCAAAGTGATTCGGCATTGTCCGTTGATTGCCGTCGAATTTTTTCCAGTTCTGGAGATTGCCTGAATCGTTTCAGTCCTTCTTCACTGCCGTACGTTTCCATAATGTCTGCTATATATGGAATGAGGGACAGTGTTTCCGGCATCGGTTGATCAATCCACGCGGGGCGCATAAGAACCAGGGCTTTTATCTTATTGGGATAAAGGACAGCAAAGCGCGCGGATACTGCCGCCCCCATCGATATTCCCCCCATGATAACTTGCTTGATATTAAGATGCTTGAGCAGCGCGTTGAGGTCTTCGGCGAAAGTGGTGAAATTGAATTTATCATCGGGTCCTACCGGCTCGGTGTGGCCATGACCCCGGCAATCCCAGACAACCCGTTGATAACCATCGAGAGTTCCACACAGATCCTTCGGTTGTTGCCGATCGCTTCCCAGGCCGTGTGAAAAAACGAAGGGTGTGCCTTCATCGAGCACCTCATAACAAAATCCGATCCCATCGTGTTCAAAATTACTCATATACCATTTCGTAATCGGTCGTTTGAGAAAACCATTTGAATACTTCACCCTGAATGAAATCAAGGCTCATATCGACCTGGGATTCTTTCAGGTTGTGCAATACGATAGGTCCCTTAAACCCGATTTTTGCAAGTGCCTGAAAATAGGATTGCCAGTCTAAAGCTCCTGTCCCCGCAGCATAGCTGTTATCCGTTTGTTCTATTGGGATGTCTTTAGCGTGTGCCATGATGATATCTGGACCGAGCAATTCTACGGCTTCGTCAATCACATCGCGCATGTTCGATAGATCATCAGGCGCAAAAAGATTTGCTCCGTCGATGATGATTTTCAGTTGTCGTGATTGCATTTCGTCTAAAAGGCGTCGAGCTTTTGCGGCCGAATTAATTACATTGGCCTTCTCCGGTTCGATTCCCAGCACAACATTGTTATTTTCTGCTACCGGTAGCAGTTTTTCAAGCGTCGTAATAAGATCCTGCCAGGCTTCCGGTTCGTCGTTGTCGGGATGGCGCCGCCACATGTTTTCAGGATCTCGGGTTCCGGTGCATAAAGATACGGAGGACGTCCCCAAATCCCTGCAGCGTTTGATAAGTAAAATCGTGCGGTCGACTAGCTGATCACGCATCTCTTTATTTGGGTGTATCGCGTTAAAAGTTCCCGATACCGCGATCATCTCCATCGTCCGTTCTTCAAAAGATTTACGCACTCGCTGGCATAATTGATCGTCAATATATGCGGGTAAACTTTCTTTGCCGGCACACTGTAGATTAAAATGTACCGCGTAAAGATTGTGTGTCTTTGTGGCGTCGAGAATTTTTTCGACCGATGAACCGTTGAAGGTTCTGGCAAATATGCCGATTTGCATACTATTTATCGCACATTTTTAAGATTAATAATTTCCTGGCGTTTACCGCTTTTCGACGCAGCTTCAACTGCTTCTATTAAAGAAACCGTGGCAAGGCCATCATGCGCGTCAGGATTAACCGGTCCATCACTACGCACCGCATGGGCAAAGGCTTCTATCTGGCGCTTGTAAGGATTACTGTGCGCGCACAGAGGGGTATGCCATTCTTCGCTGCGGGCATCAAATATGCGAACTTCACTCGGGCGATAATAAAAGGGCACAAAAGTTTTAATCTCTACACTGCCGTGTTCTCCATGAATGACATAACCTTCCGACCAATCGGAATTAACTTTGACCGTCAGCTCAAAATTGCCAATTCCTCCATGATCGAATTCTAACAGACCATGCCAGGAATGTTGATTGAATTTAAAGGCGTGATTAGTAGTGACACCATTTACTTCGCCCCCCAGGTATCGCAGAATATCAAACAGGTGTGCGCCATGAGTTATCAGTGAATAGTGTTCGATGTCGCATTTAGGGTCTGTGGATGGCTTGACTGCATGTTCACTCGTTATAACAGGAGGCAGAAGAGTTTCCTGCAAAGCTGGACGAAAAAGAGTGTCTCGATACCAACCGCTGATTGAAAGTATTGGGCCCAGAGATTCTTTTATGTGGCGGTGGCTGAATGTGATTCCCGGATCGTGTCGTTTCATCGAACCTACTTGTAGTTTCAAGCGCGTTTGTCGCAGTTTCTCTATTAACGATTCACATTCCCTGGCATTTACACCAAGAGGTTTTTCCACTAATACATGCTTACCTGCATCCAATGCTTGCATTGACAGGGGAATATGAAATTCATCGGGTGCGGCGATAATAACTGCCTCGATGTCTGCTTTTTCAAGAAACTCAGCATAATCCGTATATAGATCTTTTACACCTTGGGCTTTCCCCACGGTGGTCAATAAATCTTCCGCTCCATCACAAATCGCCGTCAATCGTGCACTGCGAACTTTAGCCAGAGCAGGGAGATGGGCAAATTGAGCAATCGTTCCGCAACCGAGCAATCCAATTTTTAACACAGAATCAGTCATTATTTTTTAATGATGGAAAAGTAGTTAAGTATTAACCATCTCTCATTATTTAAGCAAGAAATCAGAATAATGGAATATTGGAATGATGGAAGTGTGGATGATTGGGGAGCTAATCCAGGGTATTTCCAATCTTCCATTACTCCAACCATCCATTATTCCAATATCACCTCACTCATAATCAAGAATTCAGAATAGAGGAAATCAGTGGTCAGTATTGGGTGAAGCGGGCTGCCTGACACGCCGTCTTGTCAGGCCATAGCCTTGGCGACGATTGTTCCCCAGCACGCTTCTTTTTTCTTACATACAATAAACGCGGTAGGGACACCGCGTTCCAGCATTATTACATAATTCAATTCAATGGTATTATCATACGTTACAACGCGGAAAGGTTTTTGACTTTCGAATCTATATAAAAAACAGTTGTCAGTCAGATTTATTTTAAAGTTAATAATTAGCGAACAAATAAAAATTTGTGAGTAGTCTTTGGTTAGTTGCAATTGGTGGAGTATTATTTTTTCTGGGATATCGTTACTATTCAAAATATATCGCAGAGAAGATATACCGGTTGGATTCCAATTATCTGACTCCGGCGCACCAGTTTGAAGATGGAATTGATTTTGTCCCCACGAATAAATTTATCCTTTGGGGCCATCATTTTACTTCAATTGCCGGGGCCGCCCCCATCGTCGGACCTGCTATCGCTGTCTTTTGGGGATGGTTGCCTGCATTTTTATGGGTTATATTAGGGACGGTTTTTGCCGCTGGTGTGCATGATTTCGGGACCCTGGTGCTTTCGGTCCGAAATAAAGGGCACTCAATCGGTACATTGGCGAACAGACTTATAGGTCAGCGAGCTAAAATCCTGTTTCTTTTTATTATTCTGATTCTCGTCCTCATGGTAAACGCGGTCTTTGCCTGGGTGATTTCAAAACTATTTATCTCATTTCCTGCAAGTGTACTAACCGTTTTTATGCAAATACCATTAGCCATCTGGATTGGGTATGCCTACATAAGAAAAAAAAGAAAAATGCTCATCCCTTCGGTAATCGCCTTAGCGGTGATGTATCTTATTGCGGTTCTCTCAAGCTATAATCCCGCGTTGCAAATTGATCTCGTAAGGTACCTCGGTGGTGAGGATAAAATCGTTCTCTTCGGATTGAATGGAGTATCGACAGCTTTTTTTATCTGGATCCTGGTTTTAATGATTTATGTTTACATCGCGTCAACCCTACCGGTGTGGAAGCTTTTACAGCCAAGAGATTATATAAATTCTCATCAACTCATTGTCGGATTGTTGATATTGTATTTGGGATTGCTCATTACCAATCCAGAGATAACCGCACCCGTCATGAATGTAGATGCCGACGTATCATGGTTCCCCCTTCTTTTTATCACCATCGCATGTGGCGCGATATCGGGTTTTCACGGGTTGGTGTCTTCCGGAACTTCATCCAAGCAACTCAATAATGAGACAGATGCTCGTTTTATCGGCTATCTGGGCTCTATTGGTGAAGGGGCACTGGCATTAATATCGATAATTGCAGTCGTCACCTTTTTTGGAAGCAGTGGTGAATTCCTGGAGACCTATAGCAGTTTTTCAACTGCCAGTCGTGAAGGACTCGGATCATTTATTCGGGGCGCCGGTCAATTGGGGACCGGCCTTTTTATCCCCGCGGAGGTGGCCAGAACACTAGTTGCGGTAATCGTTGTCAGTTTTGCCGCCACTACTCTGGATACATCGGTTCGCTTGATGCGTTATATTATTTCTGAATTAGGCAGTGAGTACCAGCTTAATATTCTGACGAAAAAACACGTCGCCACATCAATCGCGGTGGGAGCCAGTGCAGCTCTCGTCTTACTGCCACAGGGACCGCAGGGATTTGGCTCGGGTGGGTTCTTATTATGGCCTTTGTTTGGCACTTCAAATCAATTGCTGGCGGGAATTAGTTTACTGCTCGTCACCATTTGGTTGAAAAAGCAAAACAGGAATTTTCTCGTAACTTTATTTCCCATGGTCTTCCTCTTGTTCATGACTTTTTGGGCGATGATCAAACAGGTCGTCTTTGGCTGGTCGGGATTGGGCGCCACCGATCAAAACTTGTTTCTCTTTTTCCTGGGTTCAATAATATTATGTTTTTCTCTCTGGATATTGTGGGAAGCTTTTAGATCATTAACCAATAGAGTAACGTTCGAAGAGACAGAAACTCTCTCTTAATTTTGGTGAAAGAAATTTTCAGTTAATAACGCTATGAGTAACGAAAATGAAGGAACAATAAAAAAGCTGATCGATGGTTATGATAAAGCGATCAGCCTGTCTCATCAGGCAGCGATAAAGAGAGAACTTAGAGATGAGGATGATCTTTTTCTATTATTGTGCTTTTCCGAATTGTTAGGAATTCCAAATCCGGTTTCTTATTATACGATGGAACTGTATCCGCTGTTTATCGAAAAATTTCATCACTGGCACTTGCGAATGGGGATGGAGAAATCCCCTCTTGAAGATATACGTTGTTGTTAGGATAAAACAGGTGCTGTTCTCTGAATCTTTACAACTGTATTATACAAAGCTTCAATATGTTGAATCCCGAACTAAAGATTACATTCTTCAGTGGAAAAGGTGGGGTAGGTAAGTCAACTGTAGCTTCTGCTTACGCTCAATTATTAGCTTCTCGAAAAAGGAAAACTCTGCTTGTTTCTACCGATCCGGCGCATAGTTTGGGTTTCTTATTTCAAATTGAAATCGGAGGTAAACCAACCTCACTTTGCCCTAATCTGTGGGGATTAGAAATTGATCCCGCGCAAGAGAACTTTCATTATATCAATAAAGTCAAAGCATCATTAAAAGGACTGGTAAAGTCTACGATGGTGGAAGAGGTTGAACGGCAGATCCAACTGGCCAGTGACTCTCCTGGAGCTGAAGAGGCCGCTCTTTTTGATGCGATCGTATCTATTATTCTTGATGAAAGTAATCTTTACGATCGGATTGTAATTGATACCGCGCCATCGGGACATACGATAAGACTGTTATCTCTACCTGAGCTGATGAGCGTTTGGATGGAGGGAATGTTGAAGCGAAGAAAAAAAGTTACGAGAAACTATTCCCAGCTACTCGGTGATGGTGAAATTGTCGATGACCCTATTTACGATATATTAAACGTAAGAAAGCAACGATACGCGGCAGCAAGAGATATAATCTTAGATAAGACGCAAACTGCGATTATTTTTGTTATGATACCGGAAAAGCTTTCGCTTATGGAAACAATTAGTGGTATTAAAATGTTAAGTCATTATAATATAGTAGTTAACACCCTATTTGTTAATAAATTACTTCCAACAAGTGTTCGAGACGAGTTTTTCGTAAAGCGAAAGGAACAACAGACGGTGTATATTAAGGAAATAGTAGATTCCTTTAAAGATAAGGAGATTATATTACTTCCCTTGTTGGCTGAAGATATAACTACTCCTCCGGCACTGAAGGAGCTTAGTAGCTACCTGACAGGGAGCAAGGTGTCAGGTATGGATTGAAGCTGTGAATAATTTATTTCATCCAATAAGTAAAAGATGCTAAATTCGATCGCTGAGAATATCTGGGAATATAACCATCCTTTAAAATTGGCTGGTATGGATATCGGCCATCGTATGACGGTAATCCGGCTAAATAAGAATGAACTATTTATTCATTCGCCGGTACCGCTAGATGATACTTTATTTAATGAATTAAAGTCTTTGGGTAGAGTAAGCGCTATTATTGCTCCGAGTCGGATGCATGATCTTTTTCTGATGCCTTACTTTAAAAGATATCCACAGGCTCAATTTTATTGTGCCCCTGGCCTGGCTGAAGAACATCCTCAATTGCCATTCACGGCTGAATTGTCTTTAGAGAAGAATTATTTCTGGAATAAAGAAATTCAACAATTAATTATTCATGGAATGCCGAAAGTCAACGAGGTCGTTTTTTTACACCGCCCCAGCGGAAGCCTGATTGTAGCTGACCTTGTATTTAATTTGGGGCGTGACAATTCTTTACTCACAAATGGTTATCTTTTCCTTGCCAGTGCTTATCGAAAGACTACGCCAAGCAGGCTTTTCAAGCTTTTAATAAAAGATAAGCAAGCAATGAAACTTTCGATTGAAATAATGCTCCTCTGGGACTTTGATCGCCTGATTATGGGGCATGGGGATATTGTAAATAACTCGGCAAAGGATGCTTTGCGCAAAGCCTACGCCTGGTTGTTGTGAATGGGAGAAGGGTCGATCAGCATATCAATTATCAAGTGTAAGCAAGGTAGGGCGCGAGCCATTTTTCCACATCAGTAATTTTGATCTTTTTCCGTTCCGCATAATCCTGCACCTGGTCTTTGCCGATCTGTGTCACCGCGAAGTAACGACTCTCAGGGTGAGCAAAATAGAGACCGCTAATTGAACTCGGTGGTGACATCGCATACGATTCCGTGAGACTGACACCGGTATTTTTTTCCGCTTCGAGCCAATCAAAAAGCATACGCTTTTCCGTATGGTCGGGGTAGGCCGGATATCCCTGGGCAGGTCGGATACCGCGGTATTTTTCTCTAATCAGGTCGGTGTTACTCAATTGTTCTTCTTTTCCGTATCCCCAAAAGCCGCGTACCCGCTTGTGCATCCTTTCGGCCAGTGCTTCCGCAAACCGGTCTCCCAAAGCTTTTACCATGATCGCGAGATAATCGTCGTGTTGTTTTTCATAAGTTTCAGCGAGCTGTTCTACCCAGCTGCCGGCGGTTACAACGAATCCTCCAACCCAATCCAATTTGCCGCTCTCTCTTGGCGCGATGAAGTCCGCCAACGCGTAATAAGCTTCACCTCTTCGATGTTCATTCTGTTGGCGAAGGGTATGAAAAACACAGTCTACAGAGTTACGGGATTCATCCTTATAGACTTCAATGTCGTCGCCCACCCGGTTGCAGGGCTGAAAGCGGATCACGGCGCGACCGAAGTAATCAGGATTTCCAATGATCAGCTTAATTATTTCCTGTGCATCGTCGAACAATTTTTTTGCTTCTTTACCTACAATTTTATCTTCCAAGATGCGGGGGTAGCGTCCA
>Ga0114993_10002870_pt1 | contig 18422 bp, 19 predicted proteins | sample ArcticOcean_MG_C_FD_87042 | JGI IMG/M metagenome (GOLD analysis project Ga0114993, IMG submission 87042) | Marine microbial communities from western Arctic Ocean - ArcticOcean_MG_CB2_150 | ecosystem: Environmental > Aquatic > Marine > Oceanic | place: Arctic Ocean: Canada Basin | collected...
ATGGGACTTCAAGATGGCCGCACTGGTAGCGAGCGTCGCGACCGCGATCTGCCTTTGGTTTAATGTAAGTCTCGGGCCCCTGGCACGCGCCGACTTTCCGAATCTTGAAACCGTTGACGCAGCCTATCCTTTAATGATGGCGAAATACCTGCCACCCGGCCTTATCGGTCTGGTCGTGGCCGGTCTCATAGCGGCAGCCTATTCCACATTTGATTCCGTCGCGATCGGCATATCCAGCCTTTTTGTGCGGGATATATACGCCCGCTTTATCGTAAGAAAAGCCGATGACGCCCACTATACACTGGTCGGTCGAATTTCCGTTCCCTTCATTATCGCGCTCGGATTTGTCTATATTCCATTTATTCAGGAAGGTATGCTGCTTTTTTTCCTGAGATTGGCGGGTGCCATCGCGGTACCACTGATGACCATTATTCTGCTGGGTGTATTTACCCGCGTCCACCGACGCACTGGCATTTTCGGTCTCCTTGTCGGCCTCACTTACGGAATCCTTGCCATCATTGCCGATGCCAATAAATGGGGATGGCCGGTATGGATCACGCATACCTGGTGGACCTATTTGTGGAATATAATATTGCCAGCTACGACCATGCTTATCGTTTCGAGAGTGATCACTAGCTTTCGTGGACCGATGAAAGAGAAGGAGTATAAAGGCCTGGTTTACGAGAGGCATACCGTTGCCACAGAATTAAGGGAGCTCATGGGACATCGTTTAAAAGTATTGGAAGGCACCTGGCTGCAGAAAACGCTGATCGAAGCGCCGATCAATCCTGAATATCCCTTTAAAGTTCCGCCCGGAGGTTTACCCTGGTATAGACGACCCGGGTTATTAGCGATATTTTACCTCATCATTGTCTGTTATTTGCTTTTTGTATTACTATGGTAATATTTTGCGGCCCGGCACGTTAACTTACAGGAAGAAATCCCCAGTCGTATTTATGGAAAACGAAAAAAGAACAATCCAGCTGGAACTGATATACTCAGCGGTAATCCTGCTTTTGGTTGCCATTTTATTAATCGCATCAAATCTCTACAGCACGGATTTATGGCTCGTAAAAACAATGATTGCTCTCGCGCTTTTTATAGTCAGTGCCATCCTTGGGAAAATATATTGGTCACACCGGTAGTATGAAATTCATCAGTTTTAAGCACCCCATCGAGTATTTAAGCACGCTCCGAACGATAACATGAGTGAGCATTCGTCAGCCGACATCTACGAGGTGGTCATAGAAAAAGACGTGAAGGTTCCCATGCGCGATGGCGTGGAGATGGCTACAGATATTTTCCTTCCCGCTAAAGAGGGAAAGGTACTTTCTGAGAAAATGCCTACCCTGCTCTTACGCACGCCCTATGACATAAGTGACAGTGAACGCTCGACTGGTGAAGGATCATGGTTTGCCCGCCGCGGTTTTGCGGTCGTGCTCCAGGATTGCCGGGGGTGTTTCAGATCCGGAGGTAAAGTCAACTTCCTCTTGCCGGAAGCTGAAGATGGCTACGACACTTTAAGCTGGATCGCACAACAACCCTGGTCGAACGGCAAGGTGGGTAGCTGGGGGACTTCCTGGTGCGGATGGACGCAAACGGCGATGGCCGCGCTGGGTCCCGTAGAACTGGCAACCATGATCCCCAACATGAGCGGGTCCAACGCGCACAGCAGCAGCGTGCGCCAGGGAGGAGCGCTGGAACTACGCTTTATGGCTTGGGCGTTCTGGCATTCGGCGGGCAATACACAAGCCGAACTAAAGAGCGACCCCAGTATCGATCCCGCCCTCAACCTTGGCGCTATTACATTTGGTGACTGGCTTCAGCGCATGCCCATTCGTAAAGGACAAACGCAATTGCGCCTCGTGCCACCGTACGAGGAATGGGCGATGGAACTGCTCACTCATAGCGATTACGACGACTACTGGCGACACCCAAGCTTTGCGCCATCCGAACATTGGGATCAATTCCCGGACATGCCGATGCTCATCGTCGGCGGGTGGTATGACTCCTATACACGGGCGACATTCGAAAATTACGTCGGATTGTCATCGCGAAACAAAGGTCCCATTAAAGTTTTGGTCGGGCCCTGGACCCATGGTAGCACGACCGTCGAACAGTCCATTGCCGGCGATGTGGAATTCGGTCCGGAGGCAGCGCTTACCAGCTTTCGCGATTTACATCTTTCCTGGTTCGATGCCGCTTTAAAAGGACTGGGCTCGGGAATCGAAGACCAACCGCCGGTGCGCATTTTCGTTATGGGCGGTGGTGGTGGCCATCGTTCTAAGACCGGTCGCCTGTATCATGGGGGTTCCTGGCGAGATGAAAACGAATGGCCTTTAGCTCGTACAGCGTTCACTTCTTACTACCTGCAGGAAGATCAAATGCTGCGACATCAGCCGCCTGAGCAGGCACAAGCAGCCATCACTTATCGCTTCGATCCTTCAAACCCCGTCCCTTCGATCGGCGGCGCGGTATCATCGCTTCAAGAGGTTGGCCCCATGCCGCCCGGCCTTGCCGATCCCGGTATCCTCCACTTCGCTGCCAGGGCTGAACCAATCATGAATGCCGGGGGATTCGATCAAACTGAAACACCCGATTTCTATGGCTGCAAACCGCCTTACCTCCCCTTAGGTTCACGCTATGATGTCATCGTCTTTCAAACTGAAGCGCTCGAACACAATGTAGAAGTAACAGGTCCGATAAGCGTAACCCTTTGGGTCTCCTCGTCCGCTATCGATACAGATTTTACGGTCAAACTGATTGACCTTTACCCACCCAGCGCAGCCTACCCTTTCGGTTACGCATTAAATCTCAGCGATAGCATCATGCGCTTGCGATATCGCAACGGCCCTGAGAAGATCCAGTTTCTCCCACCGGGTGAAATTGGCCAGTTGACGATCACGCTCTATCCCACGAGTAACCTCTTTGTTGCCGGCCATTGCATTCGGCTCGATGTTTCCAGCTCCAACTTTCCAAGATTTGATGTCAACCCCAACACCGGTGAAAAAATTGGACTCAACCGACGTCAAGTCAGTGCCGACAACACAATCCATCTGGATTCCGAACACCCCTCCCATATTGTGTTGCCTATCATATCCTCCTGATAGATAGGAAACCATCATGCGTTGACAACAATGTATTTTATCCGGAGGTAATTAATCTTAAGTATTAAATAACTAAAATGACGAAAGCAAATGACACGCAACTAAGCGGAGGAGTATACACTCTTCTTTCAACACCTTTCAGTGAAGACGGAAGACAGTTCGATCCTGGCAGCATGAGCCGCGAAATAGATTACATCCTCGAAGGTGGAGTAGATGGTCTCGTAGCGTGCGGCAAAGCGGGTGAGTTTGAGGGAATGAGCCTCAATGAGATCGAGCAGGTATTGGATCATGTTCTTGAACATGTGAACGGAAGAGTGCCCGTCGGAATGGGTATCATCTCAGTCGATCTCGACGATGCGATGAAAGCGGCAAAGATTGCCTCACATAGTGGGGCCAGTTTTGCGATGGTAAAAAAACGTTCCTATAAAGACTTGCACTCTTTTTTCCTGAAAATTGCTGATGAAATACCGGTTATGCTCTATGACATGACCAATGAGGGAAAACTTAATATGCAACGTGATGTTCTCCCTATTGTTAGGGATTGTGATCGCATTGCGGCATTAAAAGTAAGTGGAGATATTGGGTCTTTTGAAGTGCTCAAGCACGAAACACTTTCTATTCCGGCCTTATGCGGATCTGATATGTATTCACTTATTACTTATCTATGCGGAAGCGATGGCGTGATTGCCGGAAGCGCGGCCGTTATGCCCGATCATGAAGTTATTCTATACAAACTGGTGAAGGCGGAGAAATGGGATGAAGCGAGAGAACATTTCTATAATAAAATGCTACCGCTTATTACATTCATAACACCTGATCCCTATGCATTTTCAGTCGCCAAACACCTTCTCAAATGGAAGGGAATAATCGATCACGCTACAACACGCCCACCCTACCCTAAAGCCGACGATTGGCATTTAGAAGAGGTGAAAAAACTGGCGATAAAACTGAAGATAATTGAGAAATGAAAAATGTGAGAAAGGCATAAGATGTGGAATGCAAGAAACACCAGTCCTGATTTAGAAAAAAGTAATGCCGATATAGCCATTCTGCCTGTAGGTGCGATCGAACAACATGACACGCATCTTCCTCTGGGTACCGATTGGATGGAAGCGGACGCCATTGGAGAGGGCATTGCCCGTGAATTAAATGCCTACCTGCTACCGGCATTACCCTTTAGTAATTCCGAAGCGCATGCTGATTTTCGAGGGACAGTATCACTGAAACATGAAACGCTTGCTCAAGTAACTGAGGACCTCGTAACGTGCCTTTTTGCGCAGGGCTTCAAAAAGGTCGTGATTGTAAATCTCCACGGCGGTAACACGATTTTGAAAATCGCGGTGCGCAAACTGAATACGAATCGAAAAGACGGTAATGTTCTGCTCATTACTCCTGGGACACCACCGATTAGTGAGTTGCGAGAAATTTTCCCAGATTTAGACAACGACTTGCATGGCGGCGATTATGAAACTTCACTCATGCTGGCGATCGATAAATCTACGGTAGGAAATGAGCGTCACGATCACGTTCCTCCCGGAAAATCCGCCGAATATTTTGACTATTTACCCATGAGCGCGATGAGTAAAACGGGAGTGTGGGGTAAATCAAGTTTGGCTTCTCGAGAAAAGGGAGAAAAAGCGTTGGCAATTGTTGTGAAACGTTACGCAGAACATATACGCGACACCTTTTCTCAGATCGAAGAAGCAAATCAACAAGTTTGATCTGTCAGGTATTATTCTTCGTCTGCATCTGACGCTTCTTCTTCTTCAGCTATATATTAAATAATTTAGGGTGGAACGCGGCCTGTCCAACATAGCCTTGGCGACGGCTGATCCCTAGCGTGTTAGAAGTTTGTCGTAATTAAAGAAGCGTGCTAGGGACAGCCCGCTCCACCTTAAGTTGCAAGAACTTTATAAGGGATGCAGGGACGCACTCCGTTGCGTCCGCTTTGAATTGATAATTACGGCCAGGGAGGAAGAGGCAGACGTGGACGAAGATAAATAGAATATTGTAACTATTCAATCTGAAATAACTTCACAGTCATTGACGAAAACAATGAGGCAGGCGAAGTTTCTCATCCCCCTAACACTTAACACCTAAAACTTAAGACTCTCTTTCACCGCTTTAACTCGGCGGCAATAAATGTGGGGAAGCGGTTGGGAGGCGGTGCTTTTTGTGGAACCGGGTTCTCGACAACCGGAACATGTCCATGGCTGAACCCGGAATAGTATGGAACTGAATAGTGATAACGAGCACGCCTTTCAGCAGCAAGAAGTCGGGCTTCCATTTCAGCTAAACGCGTTTCTTCTTCGGTGCGGGCAATCTCTTCATCACGTTCAAATAGTGCAGCGTCTAATTGATTAGAGATATCAATCTCGGGATAAACGCGGCGGAAATTCCTCCAGTAGTGGACTCGGCTTTGGGCAGAAGTGATCTTGAAATTCAGGCTGTTCATCTTTTCATTTTTCAGTTCGAGCCCCCTGATGATTCGCTGTTGATTGCGCTCCTTGGCGAGTAAAATTGAGAGTTCGCGCCGTTTCTCCTCACGGGCATATTTCACCGCCGCCGCGCTTTCGTTGATGAGCTTAATTTCTGTCACTACACCATCGATAAATATCACTTCACCTCGTTCGAAAAAATAGGTCTCTTTTTCATTAACAGAAATAACACCACTTGGGCTGCCGAGAACAGTCTGAACACGATTTATTGAATCTCCCTCTTTCACCGCGGCAGAAAATCCTGTTGAGAAAGAAAATATCACCGTCAGGCTGAGAGGACCACATATTCGTCTGGAAAGTGTCATCATTACTATTGGAGAAAATATCGTGCTTGTTTGTTCCAATTTAATTAAAAATCAGCAAATTTCAAGTGGAAAAAGTATGCAAAAAAGTGTCTCGTCAACGCGGTGATGATTGCTCAGTTTATTCGCTCTTGCACTATGCTTTAATCATTCTCGTGCTTAATCCTCCTATCCCCATACGCTTAAAAAACGATAACTCAAATGTCATTGCGAACATTCTTCGAAAATAAATATCACGAATCGTTAAATTATTATCGCTACTTCTTTGACGATCTCAATGAATACGGTAATCCTGAACAAGCGGATGAAGCGTTCTATTTTATTCACGGGTTTGATGGTTCACCCGGTCAAATCCGTTTCGCAATTCCCAGCCTTTTTCAAAAGTTCAAAGACAGATTTTATATCCGTTCTCTCTTTCTTCCCGAGTTTTCCGTCAGCACACCAATCTGGGAAAAATATTCACCGGAAAATCAAAGCCTAAGAGAATCGAAAATAAATGAGGACCTTTGCGATCTTGCGAAAAAATTTGATAAGGTTTCCGTCGTCGCATCAAGCACCGGGTTCTATGATTTCCTTCCCGTCTATCCCCACTTATCAAAGGAGATCCAGAAATCATTGCAGCTTTTCTGGGTAGCTTCGGCACCTGATTACGCAGACGACAGCATGTGGGAAAAACTTTTTTTTCCTCTTAATGGTTTTGAGTATAACGACTTCAGGTGGTTCGCTCTTCCAAACAGTAATCTATTAACCTTCATTAACCCAGAAGCGAGTTTAACTCATAATTGGAAATTTGCTGCTCAAAACAGGATTTTAATCAAGCATGATCTTGAATCCCGTTTTAAAGTTCTTGGGTCCTCATGGACGTATTTATCCTCCGATTGCATGAACTGGCTGCTTAATCACTGCACTGAAAATATCACGGCGCCAATTGACATAAAGGCATACGTTTTATCAGCCACTAAAGACGGTTACTGGCAGGGTCAGTCTATTCCAGAAATGAAACAAGTTATAAACAAATACATCACTCCTCAATCTATGATTTGGAAAGACAACTCTCACCTCTGGGTAAATACCCCGGAAAATATCAGTGAACTTCTGTCCCTTGCGACTTAAGTAACTGCAATTAGATTACAATTTAATTTTCGTATTTCCTGTCTTACAAAAAAATCACAAGTAAAAGATGCTTGTTAAAGACCCCTCATCCTGACAGCATTGCAACCGTCATACTCCCTGAATATATTATCTCTTAATTAAATTAATGGTCTTCCCCTTACTTTAATAGATTCATTATGAAAAAAGTTTTTTAAGTTGAAGATAATAAAGACAACGCTGATTTGGTTCTCGATATGATTAATGGTATATACGAGGTAAAAATTTTTACCCACGCCATCGAACTGTTTAATTATTTAGATCAACCGGATTCTGTCGTCCCCGATGTATTTCTCATGGATATTAATTTACCGGGTATGACCGGGGATGAAATATTGGAGAACATTCGTATTTACCATAAATATGACAAGGTCCCTGTCATTGCAGTTACCGCTCAGAAATTGGGGAATGATGAAGAACACTATTTAAGTGTCGGTTTCGCCGGATATATCGCTAAACCCATTACGGATAGCGATATTCTCATTCAATCTATTGAGGCCGCGTCCAAGGCGGTGTAAGTGGGAAATAAAGGCGACTATACACCCTCACTGACAATGAGTGAGGTTTTGAATCAAGCACACCCCTCCTTGGGAAGTGGCTTGCTTACCTCGTAACAGCTCTTCGTCTGCCTCTTCGTCTTCGTCTTAATCGTGGCTGTAATTATCATTTCAAAGCGGACATAAAGGAGTGCGTCCCTCCATCCCTTATAAAATTCTTGCAACCTAGGTGGAGCGGGCTGTCCCTAGCACGCTTCTTTAATTACGACAAACTCTAACGCGGTCTGGACACAATTCAAATGAGCTCATCACAGGCCGCGTTCCTCCCTCATTCATTGAATATAAAGCTGGAGATGATTGTAATACATACCAATGTTCAGAATGAACATCACCCCGGAGGGGTGAAGGTAAATAGCCAGGGGTTTTAAACCCCTGGTACAATGATTATAATATAAGCGCCCTGAAGGGGCGCAGGTTTTCTAACTACGATGAAGATTGGATAGAGTGTAATGCTCATCGTCTGCCTCATTTACTTCAGCAGATGCTCCACGCTTAAACCGAGGTCCAGCCTCCGTCTACCATGAGCGTATGGCCAGTAACCAAATCGGAAGCGGAACTCGCGAGATAGATGACGGCACCTAGAATATCCTCAGGCCGGCCGATACGTTGAATAGGTTGGCGCTCAAAATATTTCCCTTTGAAGTCCTCATTTTCAAATAAGGATTTTGTCAGTGGCGTTAATAGATAAGTGGGACCAATTGCGTTTACATTGATACCATGTTCTGCCCACTCCGCTGCCAGGGTTCGGGTTAAATTTACAACTCCCGCTTTACTTGCCGTATACGATGCCCGTTCATCAGATCCGATTACACCATTAATGGAGGAGATATTGATTATTTTCCCGGACCGCTTTTTTATCATTTCACGGGCTACGTACTGACTCGTAAAAAAGACCCCTTTTAAGTTCACGTCTATCACGTGGTCCCACTCTTCCTCCGAAGTTTCGATCGCTTTCTTCCTGACGATGACACCCGCATTGTTGACGAGAATATCAATCCTACCAAAACTCTCTACGGCTTTTTCCACCATTTGCTCCACACTCTTTATTTGCCGCACATCCAACTCCACGGTGATCGCCTCTCTTCCTCCTTTCCGAACCGCATCTGCTGTCTCAAGAGCTCTTCCGCCTTACCCGGGAGTTCGGTGACGACAACATCCGCACCCGCTTGAGCAATTCCCAGCGCTATTGATCGCCCGATCCCAGAGCCGCTTCCGGTGATTATCGCCACCTTCCCCGCTAAACTAAAACTTACTCCCTCCATCTATTTATCTCTCATCCATCATTTTCCACTAAAAGCCCCCTAATCTTTAAAACTGACGTGACGTAAAAATGCGAGCCGTAGATTATTAGCATTACTGAGTTTTTTAGGTAAAATCTCTGTTAAAGTCAGCTTAGAGGAAAATATAAGGTTTACTACCTAGATTACGTGAGTATAATACTCTATATTCAATAAGACAATTTAGAACGGGCTGATTCCAACTTTTTTACTTTAACAAGCTAATTGCATGACGGAAGAAATTATCAATATATCCTCTGGTGAGTCGATTATCACGCAAGGTGAAGAAGCTGACGGATTTTACATTCTCCATTCAGGAAAGGTAGAAGTAATAAAAGACGGTGTATTGCTCAGTGTACTTAAACAGCCTGGCCCATTATTTGGTGAAATGGGAGGGACCTTAAACAAACCGAGAACTTGCACGGTAAGAGCGAAAGATCCATCAAAAATTATTCATGTAAAGACCTACAACTTAAGAGAATTCATTAAAAATAATCCCGACACAGTTACAGAAATTTTTAAAACACTTTCCGGACGACTAGATCGCACGACACAAAAACTGGCTCAATTAGCCAGGTCGTCTAAAGCGATTGTCTAATTACCGTTACCTACTTCCTGCGGTCGGTTACATCCTGTGAACGCGGCCAGCCAAAGTAGGATATATCGATCTCACTTTTTCCTCCCAAAATCTCTGTCGCTAAACTGTGTCCGATAACCGGTGAGCTGGCAAAACCGTTTCCACTCCAACCGCAATCACACCAGAAACCATCGACCTCTGGCATCCTTCCGATAATCGGATGCCCATCGGGCGTCATATCATAGACCGCTGAAAAACCGCCTGTAAAATAAGTTTTCCTCATGGCTGAAAACCGTTGATCCAGAGGCCTGCGAAAAACAGGGAGCTGATCTTTACTTAATGTCTCATCATAAGTGTCAGGATCGGCAGGTTCTTTTTCCGAGCCGAATAGACCCGATCTGAATATATTCTCATCGGCTTTTCGCAAATATACACCATGGGTTCCGTCGGAGAAAACAGGGTTTTCAATATTAATCTCCAGAGGCCTGCGAAAGAGACATATGGGAATGCGATGGATTTCAATTGGCAGTTGCACACCCGCAAAGGCAGCGATGCGATCGCTCCACGCACCCGCGCAATTAATAACAGTGCGCGTGCTGATTTCTCCTGCATCTGTTTGAACCGCATCAATACGCCCCTGGGATACTTTAATCCCGGTAACACTCACACCTTCGATGATCTCAGCCCCCAACCGCTTAGCGGCAGCGGCTAATGATAATGTGGTCAAGTAAGGATCAGCATAACCACCTTCAGGAAATAAAACTGCTATTTCCTTTTCATAAAACTTTCCATTTGGGGCATAATTTTTCAATTCATCATTAGGTATTACCTGAAAATTCACTCCCTGACTTTTCGCGAGTTCAAGATCTCCCCCCAAGGCGGCATTATCTAACGAATCTGTAATCCTCAGAAATCCATTTTGCACGAATCCCGCAGAACCACCAACAGAGTCACCCCATTGCTCAAACATTTTAGTCGCTGCACTGACCAATTGGACATAAACCAGTTCATTAAATAGGGGGCGTATCATGGCACTCGATTTCGCCGTCGGGCCTGAAGCCATATGTTTCTTTTCAAGAAGGACAATCTTTCCCGCTTTTTTCCGTGCCAGGTTATAGGCCAGGCTGGCACCATGAACACCACCACCAATAATAACGATATCTGCTGTGTTAATCATAATTTTCAGCTATATAGATAGTGGAACTCTTCCTATCAGTGCAAGACTTCAAAATCCGATGACAGAATAAAGTTTTCTCTTCGGCTCTGCTGCCGCCCGACTTAATCCAAATCCCTTTCAATTCGGGGGTAGTAAACGGCTAAAAATACAGCCCTTCCAATCATTAAGATAATAAGCGTAAACCAAAGACCGTGGTTCTCCCATCTCGGCAGGAAAATCCAAACTGCGACGAGATAAGAACTGACGGCCAAGAGCATTCCGTTTCTCATTTCCACCGATCGCGTCGACGCGATAAATATGCCGTCCACTTGATAGATCCAGACAGAGATTAAGGGTGATATAATCAACCACGGTAAAAATTCAGCGGCTCTTAATCTAACATTTTCGATCCCTGTGATTGCATTGATGATGTGTAAGCCGAAGCACGCATAAATAATGGTATAAATACCGGCAAATATTAAAGCCCACAAGGTAGTCGCTTTAATCGCGGCTCTAAATTGAGATCGACTGCGCATCCCATAGGCACTACCTGCAAGGGCTTCGACTGCAAAAGCAAAACCATCGAGCCCGAAGGCAAGAAAATGCTGCATGTGCATGAGCACCGCGTTGGCCGCAAGGGTCAATTCCCCCAGTCTAGTGCTCATCGCGGTGAAATAAAAGAAGGCGAAGATTACGCCCAAAGTTCTAATAAATATATTGGCATTTACATGAATGAGCGCTTTCAACCGCTGGGGATCGAAAATGGCGTGCGGCTTCCAACTTCCGCCCAAGCGCTCGAAATTGAGTTTTATAAACCAAAGGCCAACGAAGACTGCAATGTACTCACTGATAAGTGATGCTAGCCCTACCCCTTCCACTCCCCAACCAAAGCCCAAAACAAAAAGAAGATCTAAAGCAACGTTGCAAAGATTAAGCGTCAATTGTACACCCAGAGCGGCGCGGGTGTTGTGGATGCCGATGAGACAGCCGAGGATAGCAAAATTCACGAGGGCCGCGGGAGCGCTCCAGATTCGGACTGCGAAATAGCTTTGCGCCAGACCTTCGAGTTGAAGGCTTCCCTCCAAGACTGAGAAAGCCAGTTTCGCGAGGGGGAGTTGCATAGCGATAACGAAAATACCAATAACAACAGCAATGAGCAGAGCACGAGCGAGAGCGACGCGAATTTCAGAAGCGTCACCCGCGCCATAGGCTTGGGCAACAAATCCCGAAGTCCCCATACGAAGAAAACCAAACCCCCAGTAAAGAAAGTTAAAAACGATCGCACCCAGCGCAACGGCACCCATATAGACCGCATCAGGTAAATGTCCAACCACGGCAGTATCGACAGCTCCCACGAGTGGCACCGACAGATTGGAGAGGATAACCGGTCCGGCTAGAATCCAGACTCGACGGTGCCAACCCCGTGTCGTAGTCGGAAGTGTATGTATGGATCGTTCCAGGGGTTTTTGAGGGGTTGGGATGTCTTCAACCACAACGAAACACTAATTAAGAAAGTATAGGCATGATCATCAGAAGTGGCCGATCTCATTTAAACAGATAGACTTTACACTTCCCATAATATTTTAGATGATGATGAATTGGAACTGTTGATCCGACCTAAAGATAAATCTATTAAGGAGTGATTGATTATGACACCAGAAGAAAGATACTTATTTGACCTTCAGGGTTTTCTTTTCATACCAGATGCGATCCCGCAAGATTTGGTGCAACAAATGAATGATGATATCGACAAGCTGGAATCGCTTAATGATGCGGCAGCGGCCAAGTTGGGTTTCGACCGAAAATATCACGATGATAAGAAGAGTGGATGGGTTGAGGAATGTGATCCCAGTCGACCGCGCGATTATGACTGCAACGTTTTAAGAAGAGGTGGACCTTTTGAGGCATTAATCGACTGCACTCGGACCCTACCCTATATTGACGAGATGATCACCGAGCCTCTCCGTCTTGATGGTTATATGTTTATGACACGCAATCAAGGGCGTCACACAAATTTACATCATGGTTATGCTGAGCTTTTATCTTACAGTGAATTCGCGATTGATGAAGGGGAGTTTAAGTGCGTAAGCGTGAAAGTTGCCTACGCACTGAGAGATGTCTCAATTGAAGAAGGTTCTTTTGCTGTGATTCCGGGAAGCCATAAAAGTAATTTTGATAATCCTTTTGGAGGGGCGATTCCCGATGAGAATCACCCCTTAATTGAAGCCTGCCCGTGTAAAGCTGGAGATGCGGTAATTTTCTCTGAAGATCTTACCCACGGCGCAACGATCAATCAAAGCAAAAAGGCACGTCGCACCCTCTTCATTTCTTACGCACCGGCATTTCAAACTCCCTGGGGTACACTGGTGAATACCGCAGATGGTTTTGAGGAAAGAGCTACTCCCAGGCAATTGGAATTAATAAAGGGACCCTCGCCATTTGCCATCGCATAAGATTATTTAAGAAACTGTTTAATCAGCTCCCATTTACTGAATCTAATGGAAACTAAAGCTAAGAGAAAAGTAGAGCGAACACATAAGTTACAGACGGGGACGGGTGAACGTCACCTCTCAGATGAAGAGAGGCATTTTTTTGATGTCAGGGGATACCTGGTAATAGATAATTTTCTGAAACCCGACCAGGTGAATGAAGCACGCGAAGCGCTGCAGAATACGGCAGAAAATCCCCCGCCGAGTATAATGGTAGACAAAAAAGATTCCGAACTTGAGCTATTAAATATCGTTGAAAACGGAGGCATTATCGAGGACGCGATTACTTTCACACGACTGCTCCGGGCAATGGAAGAAATAATCTGGGGCAGCCAAGTCAGGCTAGTCGCTTCCCGTGGTCTGATCAGGGAACCCGGCAGTATAGGAGCACTTACTCAAGGAGGTAAAGCGGATCCCAGACGTTATACGCGTTATCGCTGCTTTCTCGAAGGTGAATTTCGCTGCCTTATGACAACTTGCCTAATTGCCCTTAATGATTGTGCAAATGGCAATGGAACGTTTTGCATGATCCCTGCCAGTCATAAAAGTAATTTCCCCCATCCCTACAGCGACATACCCCTGGAAGCAGTTCCTGCCTTAAAAGACATCACCCTCAAAGCCGGAGATGCGATAATCTTCAGCGAAAATTTATCCCATGCGATGAAATCGCCAATCAAAGAAAAACACTTATGGCTTTCTTATCAATACGGTCCTTCTTACATGTTAAGTTGGCCGGGTTGCGAAGCTTCCAAGGAACTACGCACAAGAACTGCGGATAGCGAAATTAAAACACGCCTCTTAAAAACTCCCTATTACCACCCTTGGGATCATTATTATAAAGATATTGTGGATTGAGGTCAAAAAGTTGCTATCTGAATAACAGATCTTCGATCAATTGATTCAGATGAGGTTGCATGGTAATACGTCCAATAGTAGCACGATGCTCTTTTTCTCTCTCTAAACCTTTTGACTTTTTGACCTTTTGACTTTTTGACTTAATGACAATGTCATCTGTACTCATAACTGGAGCCAACCGAGGCATTGGTCTGGCTTTGGTCAAAGAATTCCTAAAACAAGGCGACCGCGTTATTGCCACGGCTCGTCAACCTGACAAGGCCGATGAGTTAAATGCATTGAGCAAAACTTATCTCGATCCAGAATTTACCGTCATCCCCATGGATGTCACAAATGCCGATTCGGTGAATCAGGCTTATGCAAAAATCACCCAATTATTTTCCAGCCTCGACATTCTCATTAATAACGCGGGTGTGAATCCCGATTCAAAAGAGGAAAAATTTGAAGATATGGACCTTGCGCATTTTGCGATCGCCTTCGAAGTTAATGTTGTCGGCGTCGCACGCGTCGCACGGGCTTTTCTTCCATTCTTAAGAAAAAGCAATACACCCCGTATCATTAATGTTTCATCCGGCGCAGGTTCTATAGCGATAAAAACTAATTTTAAACTTTACAGTTACAGTACTTCAAAAGCGGCATTGAACATGTTTACCCGCGCATTGGCCGCCGAATTTAAACCGGAGAATATAATTGTTGTAGCCCTTAGCCCCGGCTGGGTGAGGACGGATATGGGAGGAGATGACGCTGAGATTTCACCCGAAGAATCAGCAAATTGCATCTTTAGCACCGCTCATCGTTTAACGATGGACAATTCAAGCCAGTTTTTTGGTCGCGATGGCAATCAAGACAATTACAATTGGTGAAGAGGCTATCTAATTAATTTGTAAATGAACATTTATACGTAACAGATGGGGAGTGATGAACAATGAGTGATTTTGATTTAAGTTATGATTACAATTTAGGGTACGACTACGTAAACTCGTTCGTCCAGTGGGACCAGAATACGGCGGACACCACACCGCGCTGCGCTTTGCACGCCAGTTGTAAAATACGTGGCAAAGGTGAAGAATTCAGGGAGTATTTTTTAAGCCACCCCTGCGCGGGCGAAAAGATGTATGCGGAAAAAAATATTATAGCCCAGCCTACGATGGAATTTCATATTGTGTTTTGTGATGATGGACAATTCATGTTAGTCAAACAATTCGATGACTCACCGGGATTTGAACGCATGTCCTATCGGGTGGGTGATATTGTCGGCTCCAAGACTAATATTGTGACGACGATTGATAAAATGGGAAGTGGACTGCGCTATTTTGTCGAAGTGGCGGAAATGACCAGCTACCAGGAAGTCCACGATGCGATGGTGGATAATAAACCCATCCTCGGAAGAACGCGTTACCTCACTTCAAATGGCGATGAAGAAATTGAGGTGGTGGCCGAATACCCGGTAACCGTCATGAATGCCCGCCACGAGCACGATAGCTGGCAGGTAGATACGGGCCCCATGCTGCTCCCCGATTTTTCAATTGATCATGAACTCGAAGTATCCATCTTCCGGCAAGCCTATGTTGTCTATAACCGTTGGGACTACGCCGAATACGCGATGCGATTGCCCGTAAAAATTCAAGGAGCCAGTTATCCTGTGCTTCATTATACGAATTGCGGTGATCTTGGGACTGAGGTGCGCAATCAGTTGTACGTGGTTAAAGTTATTTAACCAATATATGAAACGATAAGTATTGAAAAAGGTTGGGTCTTTTACCCTGTCCTATTTCAAAATCGTTGACGATTAATGAGTGAATTTTATAGGCTATAAGATCACACAAACATCTATATTATGAAAAAACTGCTTATTATTTTTTTGGTTATGGTTTTTTTTGCGGGTGGTTTTTTTACATACATCAAATTTTTTGCTGGAAAAAACCTACCCACAGCGGCCAAAACACTTGTTGAAGAAACGGATAACAAGAAAATTCTTCCGCATGTTGTCGAGACGAATACCTACTTTGAAGAAGCCATTGATTACCTCGTAGAAGACGCTGCTCCACCTTCGATCTTATCCGATGAGTCAGTGGGTGCTCCCTCGCAAATGCCCGCCATTAAGCCCAAGCCCGGTTCAGAATCTGGACTTGAAATTGCACTACCAGAAAGTGATTGGAATGGACTGGTCCTGGTCCCGGATATGAAGTTAATGTCAAAAGCCTACAGTTCATCCGTTTCTCTGCCTCGTGTCGAAGCCCATACTTTGCAGAACAATCGTATTCGTGTCTGGGCGCGTATCCAAAACGAAACCCAGGGAAGGCTTCGCCTCCAGGTAGGCTGTACCTTTCGCATCGAGGGAAGCCTCGATCATCAACAAAGCAAATCTCAATTTCTAACCTCACCAAAGGGACTTACCAGGATGTGATGTTTAATTCTCCCTCCGAAGGGGTAATGTCATATACCGTCCTCGTGAAGTAAAGAGGCTTCCAGAGGTTATAAAAATAGCGTGAAAGCGTAGATGCGATAATGAGAAAAAGTGTGCCAAGGATAAGGTAAAGCCCGACATCCTCCTGTTCACTAGGATCATCTCGCGTCGTGTATCCAAATGGCATTCTCGATGTTTTGCATTCCTTCCCCTGTCTATCCTCATCGAAGTAGGAATGTAAACCATTCTAACACCTAAAACTTTAAACTGCTATAGCACACAGCACGGGCTACACTTGTTTTATTCGATTAAACTGCGGCCTGTGCTCGGGCTATAGTTTTTCTCGAAGCGCGAATGGCCTGACCAACGAGAGGAATACATCTATGAATGTCCTCCAGGCTGCAATAGCCGAAAGCCAAGCGAAGATAGGGAATATCCTTTCCATTCACATGGTAGGCAGATCCAGGACCATAAATGATCCCTTCTTTTTCAAGAAGAGCTTCGAGTTTAAGTCTATCTACGTCATCGGGAAATTGCACCCAGATAAAGATACCTCCAACCGGATGTGACCAGGTGCATATATCATTCACGCTGGATTCCAATCCGGCATAAACCGCATCTCTTTTTTCTTTCAGTACAAGGTTGGCTTTAGCGACATAGTCCCAAAGATTGTCTTTTAAATAGGCCGCGCAAACGGAAGCTGCCAGAAGGCTGTTCCCACCGTCAAAACGACGTTCCATGATGCGATCGAGCATGGGTTGCCGAGCGATAAGATAACCCACACGAAGACCCGGGCCCAATATTTTCGAGAGTGAGCATAAATAAATAATGTTGGGACTTTCACTCAAAGCATGAAGGGAGGGTTCTTTTTCACCCTCAAAGTGGACATCTCCATAACAATTATCATCCACCACTATGGTATTATATTTAAGCGCGACATCAATGAGTTCCAAACGACGGGCTTTAGGCATGAGGATGCCCGTGGGATTATGGTAGGTTGGTAAACTGTAGATAAAACGGGGGGGCGTGCCCTTCTCGTGGAGCTCATTCAACGTCTTTTCCAGCGCATCTATTTTCATTCCGTGTTCATCCATGGGAATACCCACCAGTTGTGCTCCCAGGCTTTTATAAATGCTGAGCGTGCCCGAATAGGTTAGCTCTTCAGTTATAATGATATCTCCCGGTTTTTCCATGAGTGCTTCAGCGACAAGAGTAACCGGCTGCATTGAACCATTCATTAAGGATATATTATCTGGAGAAACTTCCACCCCTTCGCGCTGGGATTCTCTCTCAGCCATCACTTCACGCAGCCCGAGATGTCCCAGTTCTTCAGGGTATCTGGCAAAATCAATACCGACCTCATTAATAGCCTTAACCGCGTACTCGGCTAAATGTGCTGCCGGGAATGAAGCTGGATCTGTGCATCCGGAACGGAAATCATAAGTTTTCATAATTTCTTTCGATTAATATTTTAAGCAGAATATTAAGCCAAATATTAAAAAGCAAAGGAATATAAACAGCCACTACCTATATTTCATTTTACCCCAGATGGATTACACACTAAATTCCGGGGATATCGACGATTGATTAATTCAATCCAACCACGGCATTGTAAATCTGAGAATAAAATAATCTATAAAGGAATCATATGAAGACCAATAAAATACTTGAACGGGTACGAAACGGTGAAAAAGCTTTGGGGTTGAATGTTAGAGCGGGGGAAGAAGACCTTATAGAAATGGCCGCCATCATGGGCCTCGATTATGTCTACATTGAAGGTCAGCACACATCGATTTCTCCAGTGACCGTGGAGCACTTATGTCGAGTAGCTGACGGATTCGGCATTACACCGGCGATGCGTATTCCCAATCAGGAAGAGAGTACGATTCTCAGTTACCTGGATCGGGGCATGAGAATGATTACAGTTCCCAATCTAAAAACTAAAGAGGAGGCTGAAGCGCTGGTTCGATATACCTATTACGGTCCCAAAGGGGCTCGCAGTGCGACGGGTATTCGTATGATTTTTAACGCCGAGAAAACAGATCGTA
>Ga0114993_10002872_pt1 | contig 18419 bp, 16 predicted proteins | sample ArcticOcean_MG_C_FD_87042 | JGI IMG/M metagenome (GOLD analysis project Ga0114993, IMG submission 87042) | Marine microbial communities from western Arctic Ocean - ArcticOcean_MG_CB2_150 | ecosystem: Environmental > Aquatic > Marine > Oceanic | place: Arctic Ocean: Canada Basin | collected...
AAACACAACACAACCTATGAAACTATTTATGCTCATATGAAAAGTTTTGCCAAAGGAATTAAATTAGGAAGAAAAGTACGTCAAGGCCAAATTATTGGATATGTTGGTTCGACTGGCATATCTACAGGTCCTCATCTGCACTATGAAGTTATTGTAAACGGCAAAAAAGTTGACTCTCAGAGATTAAAATTACCTTCAGGGAAAGTTTTAAAAGATCAGGAAAGAAAAATATTTGAACTACATAGAATTAAAACAGATGTGGAAATTGCTGAACTATTAGCAACACAAAACAATTAAATTTTAATATCTTTTTTTTCTTCTGAGGGTGGGTTTTGATCTGTGGTTGTGCTCGGTTCTGCTTGAGTATTTAAATCTTTAATCTTATTATTATTTGGTGAAGTTTGATTCTGACTTGATTTTTTACTTTCAATAATTCTCATGAAGTGATCTGCGTGTTGAAAATAGTTTTCTGATAAAATTCTATCACCAGAAGATAATGCTTCTTTGGCTAATGTATTGTATTTTTCTAGAAGTTTTTCTGCACTTTGCGTATTAAAGTTATTTCTTGGTCTATCATTAGAAAATGAAGAGTCACCCAATCTAATATTCTCTCCGCCATTCATTCTTGGTGAATGTCTTCTGTTGTTTGGGCGATATCTACTATGTCTGTTTATTCTACGATCTCGATGCATGTTTTGGAATAATTTACCTTAAAAAGGTTTACTAACAATTCTACAATCTAATAATTAAATTTGTCAAAATATTTATGTTTAAATCTTAAAAAAATTCACTTTTGTGCTTAATATACAACGGACATTTCTGTTATAATCATATTCTTTAGATATTTCTCTATATCCGTGCTTCTTTAGTATATAATTAACTTTTTGATATTGTCTATACCCAATTTCTAAAGAAAGCAAACCACTTTTTTTTAGAAGATGGTTAGATTTATAAATAACTTTTTTTATAAGGTCAAGTCCATCAACTCCTCCATGAAGGGCTATTAATGGCTCATAATTTTTTATATCCTTGCTTAAATTTTTTATATCTATTGATGGAATGTATGGTGGATTAGATACAATTAAATCGTACTTTCCTAAATTACATCTATTTAAATCCAAAACTTTAAACTTTACTCTTTTGTTTAAATTTAAGTTTTCGGAATTTTTTTTTGCCATCCTTATAGCTTTATGACAAATATCTATACCAGTTCCTCTTGCTAATTTTAATTCTTTTAGTATGGAAAGTATTATACATCCAGAGCCAGTTCCTATGTCTAAAATATTTATTCTTTTATTTTTAAATAAGTCTATTAATTTATATATTAGCAGTTCTGTTTCAGGTCTAGGTATAAGTGTAGCTTTATTGACTATAAAATTTTCACTCCAAAATTCTTTTCTTCCAGTGATATAAGCTACAGGTTCTTTTTTTGCTCTTCTTCTTATAGCAGCTTCAAAAATATTTATATTTTTCCGTGAAATATTTATTTTGCTATCTAAAATTAAATTTTCTCTTTTAATTTTCACGATATCTGAAAGTATTATTTGAGCATCCAGTTCATGTGTTGGGATGCTACTATCTTTCAAGGTTTTTGATGCTTTTTTAATTGTTTCTTCAATAATCATTTTAGTTTTTTAAATTGGTTAACTTTATCTCTTGATCTTTTATTCTTAAACTTTGACTTATTTCATCAAATGCATCTCCACTTAAAAATTCTTCTAATTTATGCAGTGTAAGATTTATTCTATGATCAGTCACTCTTCCTTGTGGAAAATTATATGTTCTTATTCTTTCTGATCTATCGCCAGAGCCTATTTGATTTTTTCTATCTCTTGATCTCTCTTTATCTTTTTTTTCTCTTTCAGCCTCATAAACTCTGGCTCTTAAAATCTTCATAGCCTTTGCCCTATTTTTATGTTGGGACTTTTCATCTTGCTGACTAACAACGACGCCTGTAGGTAGGTGAGTAATTCTTACGGCACTATCAGTAGTATTCACTGATTGACCGCCGGGACCGCCAGATCTAAATACGTCTATTCTTAAATCTTTTTCATTTATCTTTATATCAACTTCTTCTGCTTCGGGTAAAACAGCAACTGTTGCCGCTGATGTATGAACTCTACCTTGAGTTTCTGTTTCTGGTACTCTTTGAACTCTATGGACACCAGATTCAAATTTTAAAAATGAAAAGATATTATTTCCTTTTATAAGTAAAATTACATCTTTGAATCCACCTGCCTCACTTTTTGATATATTTATAATTTCAAAAGACCATTTTTTGTTTAAACAAACTTTTTCATACATTTTATAAAGGTCGGCGACAAATAAGGTTGCTTCCAAGCCTCCGGTTCCAGCTCTTATTTCAAGAATAGCATTTTTGGTATCCGCTTCATCTTTTGGCAGAAGATATATCTTTAGTTTTTTTTCGTATTCTGTCTTTTTTTGAGATAGATTAGTAATTTCATTTTCTGCCATTTTAATCATTTCTTCTTCCCCATTTTTTTCATTTATAATTTTTTCTAGCTCCTGGTGATCTTTTTCAAAATTTACATATGCTTTTGCTTCAATAATAACTTCTCCAAGGCTAGAATATTCTTTCGATTTTTTTACAAAATCTTTTTTATCGATATTGCTGGAGGCAAGTTCTTTTTCTAATTTTTCGTATGTATCTATTATAATTTTAACTTTTTCTATAGGAATCATTTTTTATAATTTAATTACTCTTAAGTTCTTTAGACTTATTTTCAACTAATGTGACAACTTCTTCAATTATTTTTCCAGTTACTACCTTGTGGTGAGGTAAGCCAGAAAGGTACATCATGTGATTGTCTTTACCGCCTCCTGTTATCCCTATATGTGTTTGGGAAGCCTCTCCCGGTCCATTTACTACGCACCCGATTATCGAAAGTGTTATATTTTCTTTTATATGCGAAAGTTTTTCTTCTAAAATTTTGACTGTGTCAATAACTGGAAATGCCTGTCTTGCGCAGGAAGGACAAGATATAATGTTTACTCCTCTATGCCTCAAATTTAATGATTTTAAAATTTCATAGCCAACTTTAATTTCTTCAACTGGGTCTGCAGATAAAGATACTCTAATTGTATCTCCTATACCTTCCATTAGTAACATGCCAATGCCTATAGATGATTTTACGCTACCAGATTTTAAACTACCAGCCTCTGTAATACCTATGTGAAGCGGATAATTGCAAACTTTTGATAAAGCTCTATAAGCTTTTGTTGTAAGAAACACATCTGATGATTTTACACTTATTTTAAAATTAAAAAAATCTTCATCTTCTAATATTTTTATATTATTTATTGCACTCTCAACTAACGCCTCTGGACAGGGTTCTTTATATTTTTCTAATAGGTCTTTATTTAATGATCCTGCGTTAATTCCTATCCTTATCGAGCAATCATAATCTTTCGCAGCTTTTAAAATCTCTCTTATTCTTTCTTTTGAGCCTATATTACCGGGGTTAATTCTTAAACATCTTGCTCCTGACTTTGCTGCTTCTATAGCTCTTTTGTAATGAAAATGAATGTCGGCTACTATTGGAATATCTATTTCTTTAACAATTTTTTTTAATGCTAGTGATGAGTCTTGGTCAGGGCAAGATACTCTAACAATATCAGCTCCTGCGTGTTCAAGTTGTTTAATTTGTAAAACTGTTTCATTTATATTTGTAGTTAAAGTATTTGTCATAGACTGCACCGAAATTGGCGCATCACCTCCTACATTAACTTTTCCAACTTTAATCTGTTGAGTTTTATTTCTTGTGATTTCTCTAAATGGTCTAATATTCATTTAATTTTTAATCAAGTTCAAAAGCTTTGTGTAGTGCTTTTACTGCTTTTTGAGTGGAGTCTTCCTGAACTAAAACAGAAATCTTTATTTCTGATGTCGAAATAGCTAAAATATTTATTCTTTCATTTGCTAAAGATCTAAACATTTTATGTGTCACGCCAGGATTAACTATCATACCAGCTCCAATAATAGATACTTTTGAAACTTTATCATCATGTATTATTTTTTGATAATTTAAATTTTTATTATTTTTTTCTATTAAACTTAGTGTTTTCCTTAAATCTTCTCTTTTAATTGTAAAAGTTACATCTGTTTTCTTTCCGTCTGAAGATATATTTTGAATAACCATATCAACGTTAATATTACTATTTCCAAGTGGTTCAAAAATATCTGCAGCTACGCCAGGTTTGTCCTCTGCGCCAACCAAAGTAACTTTAGCATCATTTTTTGAATAAGCTATGCCTGTTACTACTTTTTTATAATCTATTCCACTTTCTGAAACTATCTTTGTTCCTGATTTTTCTGAAAAAACAGATCTCACATGTACTATTATGTTATCAATCATTGCAGCTTGAACTGATGTTGGTTGCATTACTTTTGCTCCTAGGGCTGCCATTTCTAACATTTCTTCATATGAAATTTTATCAATTTTTTTTGCTTTTTTATTAATAAAAGGGTCGGTTGTTAAAACGCCCTCAACATCAGTATAAATTTCACATAAGTCTGTTTGAAAAAACTTTGCAACTGTAACTGCTGACAAATCAGATCCGCCTCTGCCTAAAGTTGAAACTCTATCATCAGTTGTGATGCCCTGAAATCCCGCAACTACTGCTACGCCCCCCTCAGAAATAAACTTTAAAATCCCTTGAGTTTTAATTTTAATTATTTTTGATGATGTGTGATTATTATCTGTAACTATAGGGATTTGCCAACCTAGCCAGGATCTTGCTTTAATCCCAAGATCAATAAGAGCTCCAGACAAAAGTGAACTAGATGCCTGCTCACCTGATGCAAGCAATGTATCTAATTCTTTGCTATCAAAATTTTTACTAATTAATTCAGATTTCTTTTTTAATTCGTTTGTAACACCTGACATAGCCGAAACAATTACAATTATTTCTTTATCTTCTTTGTGTCTTTTTTTTATTATATTAGCTACTTTCTGTATATTTTCTACCGTTCCTACAGAAGTTCCGCCAAACTTCAAAACTATTCTTTTCATATGTCAAAAAATCTTATTTACTTTATACAATATTTGATAATAAATACTCTTAATTATAAAAATTCACAAGCAAATCTAGACGACTATAACTTTGAATACAATTGATAAAAAAGAAGTAGAAAAGTTTTCAAAACTATCAAAAGAATGGTGGAATCCAAATGGTAAATTTAAGCCTTTACACCAATTTAATCCTGCTAGAATTAAGTTTATTAAAAGAAAAATTACCTCAAGATTTAATCTAAACCCAAGATTATCTGAACCTTTAAAAAAAATTAGCATTTTAGATATAGGGTGTGGAGGTGGACTTTTGTGTGAGCCTCTAAATAGACTAGGCGCAAAGATAACAGGAATTGATGCCTCAAAGAATAACATCGAAGTAGCAAAAATGCACTCAGAAGAAATGAATTTAAATATAAATTATATACATTCATCTCCAGAAAAACTTAATTTCAAAAATAAATTTGATGTTGTTCTGAATATGGAGATTGTTGAACATGTTTCTAATATTGAATCCTTTATCGAATCCTGCTCAAAATTAGTTAAAAAAAATGGAATTATGTTTGTGGCAACTATTAATAAAAATCTTAAATCTTATGTTTTTGCAATCATTGGGGCGGAGTATATTTTAAGATGGCTTCCAATTGGCACACATGATTGGGAAAAATTCATCAGCCCACAAGAATTAAACCATATAGTTGCTAAAAAAAAATTTTCTTTAGATCAATCAATTGGCATGAAGTTTAATTTGTTCTCAAAAAAATGGACTGAAACTAATGATTTGTCCGTGAATTATATTTCAACTTATTTAAAAAATTAATTTTCTTTTTTATTAATCCAAGGAATTGTGATCACCTCTATACCTTCATCTAAAAGTTCTGCAGTTTCCTCCGGTGTAGCCTTGCCATATATTCCTTTAGATTTTTTATTATCATAATAAATATTTTTTGCCTCTTTCAAAAAATTATCTCCAACATTTTCACAGTTTTTTTCAATATATTTTCTAAAATTTGAAAGTTTTTTTATTATATTTTTTTGCACTTTCGTCTTTTCTAAACTTTTATTTGATTTACTTGATAAATTTGGAGCCATTATTGATTTGTTAACATTTTTTGATTCACAATATATACAGCTAATAAGCCTTTTTCTTTTTAATGCGTCATATTCAGCTGAACTAGCAAACCAACTTTCAAATGTTTTTTTACATTGGCAAATTAAATTATATTTTATCATTAGAATTTATATTATTTGATTTTTCTAGAAAAAAAAGAACATTTAATTTCCATAATCAGCATTTATATCTATATAATCATGAGTTAAATCACATGTATAAGTTGTAAAAGCACCTGTTCCAATATTTAAATTGACTTCTATATTTATAGAATTCCATTGCATGTATTCTTTAATGTCTTTTTCATTATAATTTTTAACTACTTTGCTTTGCTCGGCAACTAAAAAATTGCCTATTTTTATTTTAATTTTATTTTGCGAAATATTTTCACCTGATTTGCCTACTGCCATAATAATTCTACCCCAGTTTGGATCTTCACCTGCGATAGCAGTTTTAACCAGAGGAGAGTTGGCAATAGAAAAACTAATATTTTTTGCCATTCCTGCTGATCTTGCTCCAATAACATTTACAGTAATAAATTTTTTAGCTCCTTCTCCATCAACAACTATTTGTTTAGCTAGATTTAAACATAATCTTCCTAAAGCTTTTTCAAATTCGACTAGTTTAGGATCGAGTACGTTGTATATTTTATGATGTTTAACTTTATTAGTTGAAAAAATTGCCACCATATCATTTGTTGAAGTATCGCTATCAACAGTTATTGCATTAAATGAATTGTTTGCTGCCTTTTTTAGCATAGCTTTTAAAAATACAGAAGGTATGCTCGCATCAGTAAAAATGAATGATAACATTGTCGCCATATTAGGAGCAATCATTCCAGACCCTTTTGCAATTCCAGATATTTTTACTAATTTATTTCCTATCCTACATTCTTCATAAGCCAGCTTTGGTCTAGTGTCAGTTGTCATTATAGCTGAAGCAGCTTTGAACCAAACAAACTTATTTTGCTCAATTTTTAGTTTTTTAACTAAATTAGGAACGCTATTTTTAATCTTTAAATATGGAAACTCTTCTCCAATAACGCCAGTTGAAGCAAATAAAAAATCTGTAACCTTCACAACATCACTAACTCCTTTTGGAGTTTGGGATGATTTTAAAGTTAAAGCTTTAGCTAAAGCATTAGCTATTTCTTTCAAACCTTGAGCACCTTTCACACCTGTAAAAGTATTTGCATTCTGTGTATTAACGAAAAGAGCTTTTACAAAGTTTCTCTTTATATTTAAATTCCAATTAATGCTAGCTGAAGTGATTTTAGAAGAGGTGTATATAGCTCCAACATTTGCCCCTTCAGGAAAGTAAAACAAAGATAGGTCATCTCTACCATTTCCATAAAGATCGGCAGAAACCGCTGATATTTCTAACCCAGCAATAGGTTGTAATTCCTGAAATTCGCCCATTTTTGACATTTTGATTTTAGGATTTAGGAAATTTTTTAAGTTTATTGTCATTAGTGTTTAAAATTCTTAATTATTGATTATATAAGTTTTTGTTAAGTTAATATAATTTATACTACTTTACAAAAAAAATAAAAGTTATCTATGTTAAATATTGGCAAAATTATTAGAAAATTTGTTAAAAACTCTAGCCAAAGAGAGTTGGAAAAACTAAAAATAATTGTTCAAAAAATAAACGCCCTAGAAACTGAAATTAGAGAAATCCCAAACGACAATTTTCCAAAAAAAACTATTGAATTAAAGTCTAAAATTAAGAATGGAGCTAAACTAGATGATTTAATTCCAGAAGCCTTTGCTTATGTAAGAGAAGCAGCAAAAAGAACACTAGGGGAAAGACATTATGATGTTCAGCTAATGGGAGGCATTATTCTTCATCAGGGTAAAATAGCCGAAATGAAAACTGGTGAAGGAAAAACACTAGTTTCAACTCTACCTGTTTATTTGAATTCTTTAATGGATAAAGGTGTTCACGTTGTTACCGTAAATGATTATTTAGCTAAAAGAGATTCTGATTGGATGGGAAAAGTATATAAATTTTTAGGTCTTTCTGTTGGGTGTATTACAAACAACCTAGATGATACCTTTAGAAAAAAACATTATGCCTGTGATGTAACCTACGGAACAAATAATGAATTCGGTTTTGATTATCTAAGAGATAATATGAAATATGATATTAACGAAATGGTTCAGAGAGATCATTTTTATTGCATTGTAGATGAAGTGGATAGCATATTAATTGATGAAGCAAGAACGCCCCTGGTAATATCTGGCCAAACTGAAGATAAGTCTGACCAATATTTCGTTTGCGATGGTTTTGTTAAAACACTTAAAAATTCAGATTATGAATTAGATGAAAAAGATAAAAATGTCATATTGTCAGAAAAAGGTATAGATAAAATTGAACAACAATCACAAACCTTTGGAATTCTTAAAAATAATAATTTTTATGATCCTCAAAATATCAATCTTGTTCACCACATTAACCAAGCGCTAAGGGCTAATTTATTATTTGCGAAAGATACAGATTATATTGTGCAAGATAATAAGGTTCAGATCATAGATGAGTTTACTGGTAGAGTTTTAGAAGGAAGAAGATTTTCTGATGGATTGCACCAAGCTTTAGAGGCAAAAGAAAAAGTAGATATCCAAAGTGAAAACCATACTTTAGCTTCAATAACTTATCAAAATTATTTTAGATTATATAAAAAATTATCTGGCATGACTGGAACTGCCCTCACTGAGGCTGAAGAATTCTATGATATTTATAGACTGAATACAGTTGAAATACCAACTAATGTTCCTATGGTTAGAGATGATTTAAATGATCAGATTTTTAGAACTGAAAAAGAGAAGTATAATGCAATAATTAAAAAAATAGAAATTTGTAAAAGTAATAATCAACCAGTATTAGTTGGAACAACCAGTATAGATAAATCAGAAAAAATATCTCATTTCCTGAGTGAAAAAAAAATAGAACATAATGTTTTAAATGCAAAACAACATGAGAATGAAGCAAAAATTATTGCCGAAGCTGGAAAATTAGGTGCGATTACGATAGCAACAAATATGGCCGGAAGAGGAACGGACATTCAACTCGGAGGAAACCAAAGCGTTTTAGACAAAAAAAAATTAAATTTAGAAGAAAAAAATCTAGTCAAAAAAAATGGGGGCTTATTTGTTATAGGCACCGAAAGACATGAAAGCAGAAGAATTGACAACCAACTAAGAGGAAGATCTGGAAGGCAAGGAGATCCTGGTAATTCTATTTTTTATATTAGTTTACAAGATGACTTGATGAGAATATTTGGATCTGAATCAATTGATGGAATTATGAAAAAATTTGGCCTAAAAGAAGGAGAATCAATAGACCATCCATGGATAAATAAAGCTTTGGAAAGGGCTCAAAAAAGAGTTGAAGCCAGGAATTTCGATATTAGAAAAACACTAATAAAGTTTGACGATGTTATGAATGACCAACGAAAGGTTATTTTTGAACAAAGAAAAGAGATACTTAAATCAAACAATATTACAGAAATAATTAATGTTTTTTTAGAAGATCTAATTACTAATTTACTAAGTGAAAAACAAATATATGAAAGAGAAAATAAATTAGAAACATTTAAAAATAAAATTAAACCTATATTAGGTAGAACGTATGAGGAGCAAGAATTAAGTAGTATTACTGGATTTAAAAAAGAAAAATTTACAAATTTCATTAAAGATAAGTTTGATAAAATAAGATCTAATAGAATTAAGCTGATAACAGAATCTTCTAATTTAGATTTAGAAAAAAGAGTTTTTCTACAAACAGTAGATTTTTTGTGGAGATCTCATTTGCAGTATTTAGAGCACCTAAGACAAGTTGTTGGGCTTAGAGGTTATGCGCAAAAAGATCCGTTGGAAGAATTTAAAAAAGAAGCATTTAAATTATTTGAAGATTTATTATACAAGATTAAAATTGACACTATTACTTTTTTAAATAATCTTGAAGTAGTCTCCAAAAAAGAAGAAAGTAAACAGCCTAGTATTAAAAATAATATATTCAAAAATGACCCAAAATGTCTATTAGTTATTAACAAGACTCAAAAAATATCAAGAAATGAAATATGTGAGGCTACAGGAAAAAAATATAAACATTGTTGTGGAGCGTTATAGTTTATAGTTCAAAAATAAAATTATAAATAAAGTTAATATAGAAAATATAATCAATTCTTTTTTAAATTTAAGAAAAATCTCTTTAATTGATTTGGGTAGGTTTTGTTTATTAATCCAATTTATATCCTGTGGAAAAACACTAAATGAACTTTGTTTGCCAATACTTAGAAATTTTTTTTTTCTTTGTTCAAAAATCTCTTCTCTAGTAAAATTTTTAAATTCTTCCAAACTTTTTATTAATGCACTTTTAGTGGAATGAATTATTTCTTCTTTATTTCTATGCGCCCCACCTGTAGGTTCTTCTATTATTTCGTCAATCAATTGATTTTTCAAAAGTTGATCAGAGGTTAATTTCATGGCTTTGGCGGCTTCTAATGATTTGCTAGGATCTCTCCAAAGTATGGAAGCGCATCCTTCGGGAGAAATAACTGAGTAAATAGAATTATTAAACATCAATACTTTATTTGCTGAAGCCAAAGCTATTGCTCCGCCTGATCCGCCTTCTCCAATAATGATTGAAATAATTGGAACTCTTAAAGATATACAGCAGTCTATTGAGCTCGCGATAGCTTCTGCTTGACCTCTTTGCTCTGCTCCAATTCCTGGATAAGCTCCAGGGGTGTCAATAAGTGATATTACTGGAATATTAAATTTATCAGCTAATTTCATCAAACGGATACACTTTCTATAACCTTCTGGTTTCATCATACCAAAATTTCTTTTAAGTCTACTGTCGAGGTCATCTCCTTTTTCTTGGCCTATAACTAAAACAGATTTTCTTTCCAAAAGTGCGAATCCCGCTATAACAGACTCGTCATCAGCAAATCTTCTGTCTCCAGAAAGATTAATAAAATTAGTAAATAAGTTTTCGATAAAAAATTTTGCCTTTGGTCTTTCTTCGTGCCTTGCTACTTGTGTTTTTTGCCATTCATTTAAATTTTTATATGAATGTTTTAATTTCTCATTAATTTCATTTTGAATTGAAGTTATTCTTTTGGTATCTACTTCTGATATTCCGCCTTCATTAAAGGGATCTTTTAGCTTATCAAGCTCTTCTTCTAGTGCTTTTATATCTAATTCGAATTCTAAGTAGCTTCTCATCTATATTTTCAATTATACTTGATTAAAAATATATTTAAATCTAAAATTAATGGCAAAAGTTTGTCTTATTTTATATGGATTATATTTTACAAGGTAATTTATCTGTTGCAGGGGTGCTATTAAGGTTTGTTAATGAGGAACTCTTGCCCGGGACTAACATTGAACCTAAAATATTTTGGGATGGCTTAGATACATCTTTACACGAGCTCGCTCCAAAAAATAAAAATCTTTTAGAAATTAGAGAAAATCTTCAAAAAAAAATTGATATTTGGCATAGAAAAAAAAAGGGTGAAAAAATTGATATGAATGAATATTCAAAATTTTTGGAAAAAATTGGATATTTAAAAAATAAGGGAGATGAGTTTAAAATTGAAACAAAAAATGTAGATAATGAAATTTCTAAAATTGCAGGGCCCCAGTTAGTAGTTCCAGTAATGAACGCCAGATATGCTTTGAATGCTGCTAATGCTAGATGGGGAAGTTTGTATAACGCTTTATATGGAACTGATGTAATCTCAGAATCAAATGGGGCTGAGAGAGGAAAAAAATATAACTACATAAGAGGAGAAAAGGTAATTGAATATGCTCGTTATTTTTTGGATGCCAATGTTCCGCTGCAAAAAGGTAGCTGGAAAGATATTTCAAATATTCCAACAATAAAAAATAATCAGTTAAGTTTAAAACTAAAAAGTCCTAATCAATTTATTGGTTATAATAAAAAATCTAATAACTTATCTTCACTTTTGTTATTAAATAACAATCTTCACATAGATATTAAATTTGACCCAAATCGTACACTTGGGGGACTAAAAGATAAAGCGGCGATATACGATATAATTTTAGAATCAGCTATAACTACAATTGTGGATCATGAAGATTCGGTTGCGGCTGTAAATGCTGAAGACAAAGTTGTTGGTTACAAAAATTGGCTTGGATTGATGAAAGGTAATCTAGAATCAAATATAGAAAAAAATGGGAAAAAGATTGTAAGAAAATTAAACCCTGATCGAGAGTATATCAGCCTTAATGGAAATAAAATTAAATTACATGGTAGATCTTTAATGTTAAATAGAAATGTAGGTCATTTAATGACCAGCTCCTCTATATTACTAAAAGATGGTTCAGAAGTTCCAGAAGGTATAATGGATGCTTTTATAACAACTGCCGCTGCCATACATGATTTTAAAAATAATGGTAATTCAAAAACAAATTCTGTTTATATCGTTAAACCAAAGATACATGGACCTGACGAAACTTCTTTTACTAATTTAATATTTGAAAAAGTTGAAAGTATTTTAAGTCTAAAAAAGTATACTATTAAAGTCGGTATAATGGATGAGGAGAGAAGAACAACATTAAATTTAAAAGAATGTATTAGAGAAGTAAAAAATAGAGTTGTTTTTATTAATACTGGCTTTTTAGATCGTACAGGCGATGAAATACATACATCTATGGAAGCCGGTCCAATGATAAAAAAAGGTGATATGAAATCTGCAAAATGGATTTCTGCTTATGAAAATAATAATATTGATGTTGGTTTAACTTGTGGATTTTCTGGTGTAGCCCAAATTGGAAAAGGAATGTGGGCTGCTCCTGATAAAATGGCAGACATGGTTGATCAAAAAGTAAATCATCCTAAATCTGGTGCTAATTGTGCATGGGTTCCATCACCAACCGCAGCAACACTTCATGCATTGCATTATCACCAGGTAAATGTTTTTTCTCAACAAAAAGATTTAGAAAATAGAACTCCTACAAAAAATATTGATATTCTTTCAATTCCAATAGCTGATAAACCAAATTGGTCTACGGAAGAAATTGCTAAAGAATTAGAAAATAATGCACAAGGAATTTTAGGTTATGTGGTTAGGTGGATTGATCAAGGCGTGGGTTGTTCTAAAGTGCCTGATATTAATAACATAGGTTTAATGGAAGATAGGGCAACCTTGAGAATTTCATCACAACATATTGCTAACTGGCTTCATCATGGAATTTGCAGTAAGGAACAAGTATTAAAAACGATGAAAAAAATGGCAAAAATTGTAGATAAACAAAATATTAGAGACCCTGCTTTAAAAGGTTATGCTTCCTATAAACCTATGTCAGATAACTATAATAAATCTATTGCATTTAAGGCAGCTTGTGATTTAGTTTTTTATGGAAGAAGCCAACCTTCAGGATATACTGAGCCTATACTTCACCTTAATCGATTGTTAAAAAAAATCTAATCACTACTAGCTACAGGTCCTCTATTTTTAAAAGCTGAAAATAAAGTTCCGTCATCTAAGAACTCTATTTCTCCACCTACTGGAAGTCCTTGAGCAAGTTTTGAAATTTTTACTTTTTCATTTTTTAAGCTATCCTCAATGTAATGTGCAGTAGTTTGTCCTTCAACTGTAGCACTAGTGGCTAAAATAACTTCTTTAACTGAATTTTTTTTAACTCTGGTAATTAGTGAAGATAATAATAATTGATCTCCTTTTTTACTGTCTACTGAAGATAAATTTCCACCTAGGATATGATACTGACCTTTATAAATTCCAGTATTTTCTATCACCCACATATCAGCTATATTTTCTACTACACATATCTGATCATAATTTTTACCAGCGCATGAACATTCTGTGGTATTAGATTTTAAATTTCCACAAGTCATACAACGTAAAACATTTTTGTAAATTCGAGCCAAAGTATTTGTTAAAGGTTTAATTAATTCATCTCTATTATTAATAAGTTTTAATACAATTCTTCGTGCAGACTTTGGTCCCAAACCAGGTAACTTCGAAATAATTTTTATTAAATCTTCTATTTCTTTAACGTTATTTGTTTTCATTTAATTGAACCCTAAAAAGGTAGTTTAAAACCTGGTGGTAAATCAATACCTCCTGTCACTTTTGAAATTTCTTCTGATGTTTTTTGTTTTAATTTTAATTTAGCATCATTGTGAGCCGCAACAATAAGATCTTCTAAAATCTCTTTAGATTCACTTAATAATTTATTGTCAATAAATATTTTTTTAAGATCTCCCTCTCCATTCATAGTAACTTTAATTGAACCTCCTCCAGACAAACCTTCAACTTCTATTTTTTTTAAACTTTCTTGAGTTTCTTTCATTTTTTCCTGCATTTTTTTTGCTTGTGAAATTAAATCTGTAAAATTAGTCATAAATTAATTGTTTTTTTTAACTTCAATGAGTTCACTTTCTGGAAATATACTTTTAAATTTTTTGTATACTTCTGTGCTTTTTTCATTTTCTACTTGTTGCTTTTTTTTTATCAATTCATTTTCAAAAAATGTTTTTTGTCCTTTTTCTTTTGTTAACGTAATCACCCATCTTTTTCCGCTCCACTCAAGAAGTTTTTCAGAAAGATTTCTAACAAAATTTTTACTAAGGTTTTCGTTAAAACTTATATCTATTTTGCCGTTAGAAAATTTAACTAGATTTACATTTCTTTCCAGATCATACTTTAACTCTACTTCTTTTTTTTTTGACGCCCATATTATTAAATCTGCAAATGAAGATAAAACCTCCGTATGATTATCTTTGTCGTTATCTTTATCTTTTTCACTAATAGAATTTATCTCCAATTTTGTTTGCGATGTACTTTTCATTTGATCTTTTGAGGTTTTTTTTATTTCATATTTTTCTTTTATTTCATTTGTTTTGTCAGAAATTTTTTTTGTAACATTTTCTATGAATTCGCTGGAATCATTGTTATTTAATTCTTTTAATAACGTTTCATAAGATGGCATATCTTTTAAATGAATTAATCTAATTACCAACATTTCAAGGGACAAGATTTGATTGGAAACTATGTTAAGTTCCTCTAATCCTTTAAGAATAAATTGCCAAAATATAATTAAAGTTGAAACTTCAACATTTTTAGAAATTGATTTAATTGTTTCTGTTTCTGATTCTGAAATAGATAAATCTTCTTTAAAGTCACCAAGGTTCTTATTTTGCAAAATATAATAAACTGTTTCCAGGAGATCGTTTAAAAAGTTCACAGGATCTGCCCCTTCGTTTATTATATTTTTTAATGAAATTATTGAATTATTTTGATCTCCTTCGAATATAAAATTTAAAATCTCTAGGATTTTTGAGCGATCAGCTATTCCAAGCATTTTTCGGACAAAAATTTCATCTATTTCTTTTTCTTCAATTTTTTGACTAACTAAAACTCTATCTAAAAGAGACAGCGAATCTCTTACGGACCCTTCTGAAGCCTTAGCTATCAAGGTTAAACCATTACTTGTTATTTTACATTTTTCATTTTTTGCAATTTTTTTTAAATTTTCTAATAGAGTAAATATAGGGACTCTATTTAGATCAAATCTTTGGCATCTAGAAATGATTGTTACAGGTATTTTTTTTACTTCAGTGGTTGCAAAAATAAATTTTAAGTGTGGTGGTGGTTCTTCTAATGTTTTTAAAAGTCCGTTAAATGCTTGTTTGCTTAACATATGAACTTCATCAATTATGTATATTTTATATTTTGCGGAAGTTGGATTGTATTTTGATGACTCTATTAATTCTCTCACATCATCAATTCCTGTCCTTGATGCTGCATCCATTTCTAGCACATCAAGATGTTTAGATTTGTTGATTTCTTCACAATTACTACAATCACAATATTCATTAGGTTTCCCTTCAATGAAATTTTTTTTACAGTTTATTGCTTTTGCTATTAATCTTGCTGTTGTAGTTTTTCCTACACCACGGATACCTGTTAGCAAATATGCATTGGGTAATTTATCTAATTTTATAGAATTAGTAACAGTTTTAACCATTATGTCTTGGCCAATTAATTCACTAAAATTTTTAGGCCTATATTTTAGTGCTAAAATTTTTTTAATATTATCTTCCATAACGTTTTAGGAGACTGAACAGTAACCTGAAATACCCTCGTTACAGCTGCTACGTTTCCGTCCTGACTGGGTTACCGAAAAATTCCACCCACCGTCAGCCTCCAATTATATTATATCAGTTTAAAATTGATAACTGCAATATGCCTATAGGTTGTTTAATAATTTTTACGCCTAAACTGGTTAGCCTCATAAACTCCTAAAATATCTAATTTTTCCGTGTGGAATCCAAGCTCTTCTAGAGCTTTTTGAATTAACGTATCTTCTATGTGTCCTTCTATATCAATATAAAAGTTAACCTGATCAAATGTATTTTTAACTGCAAAGCTTTCTAATTTAGATAAATTAACCCCATTTGTGGCGAAACCACCTAAAGCTTTGTAAAGAGCGGCAGGCACACTCTTAAGTTTAAAAATACAACTTGTAATATATTTTTTATCTTTAAATTCTGGATGACTAGTTTCTTTTCCCATGATTAAGAAACGTGTTACGTTTCCAGGCACATCTTCTATCTGTGATTTTAAAATTTTTAATTTATATATTTTTGCTGCCAGTCCTGATGCTATTGCCGAATCACTAATATCTTTTTTTTCAGATATATACTTAGCCGATCCAGCTGTATCTGCAGCTATAATAGTTTTAAATTTATTTTCATTAATTATTTCCTGGCACTGACTAATTGCTTGTGAATGACTTCTAACAGTTTTTATATTTTCTATTTTTGACCCCTCAATTCCAAGCAAATTGTGGCTAACTTTTTGGAAATGCTCTGCGTGAATCTGGAGCTTATACTTTGTAATTAAATAATGTATATCAGCGACTCTTCCTACTAAAGAATTTTCAATCGGTATGACAATTTTATACTCTACATCTTTTTTTGCTAACTGAAAAGCTTCCTCAAAAGTAAAACAAGATCTTATTTCAGATTCTGGAAAAACTTCCAAACTCGCTAAATGTGAATATGCTCCTAGCTCTCCTTGAAATGCAATTTTTATTTTTTTACTCATAATTAATTCATTTCTTTAATTATTTTTTTTAGATCACTTTGTGTATCCACGCCTAAAGGCGCGGAGTCACTTAGACCTATTTTAATAATCATATTATTCTCCATACCTCTCATCTGTTCTAAATTTCTTTCTATTTCTAACTTAGACCTAGCTAACTTTACATACTTTGTTAAAGCAACATTTGTAAAGGCGTAAATTCCTATATGGTGATATATTTTTTCATCTTTTAAATTATTACTTTTACGAAAAAAATCTTTTGCTCTCAAAAAGTTATCATTTTTTAAATTTTCATCAACTTTAACTTTTACTATATTTACATCTTCAATTTCTTCATCATTTTCTATATATGATGCTAATGTTCCAATATCGCACCTATTAGTTCTCATTAATTTTGCTAACTTTTTAATAGATTGTGGTTTTATATTGGGCATATCACCTTGAAGATTAATTATTAAATCAACATGATTTTTTAAATTGTCTGAATACACCTCGTGAACTCTATCACTCCCTGAATAATGATTATTCTTTGTTAGGATTGCTTTACCTCCATTTTTTTGAACAACATCTAAAATTTCTTTGTCAGGAGTTGCTACATAAACTTCCCCTACCTCAGATTCTTTTGCCCTATTTAATACATGAATTATCATAGGTATATTATTAATTTTTGCTAAAGGTTTATTTGGAAACCTGCTTGCGCTTAAACGAGTTGGTATTATTATTGCTATATTTTTCATAAATAATAAAAATTATGCGTCTAATCGTAGCAAAATAAACTTATTAAAGTTCATTTTTTTGATTATAGTCATGATATATCTTAATTAATGTTTTACTAAAATTATTTACTTTTTAAAATGAATAAAATTTTTGTTTCTATTGTATTGGCCATTATCCTTGTTTTGGGAATTAATAAAATTTCAGATGTAATATACTATGTCGAGAAACCAGAAAAATCTGCTTATCAAGTTGATAGTTTAATGGTTGAAGCTAGTTCAACGTCTACTGAAAAAAAATCAGCCAGTTCTGGAACTGAAGATATAATGGCCCTGTTTGCTTCATCAAATGCATCTGAAGGTGGAAAAATTTTTAAAAAATGTGTGGCCTGTCACAGTATAGCTCAAGGAGGCGCAAATAAAATTGGTCCAGCTCTGTATAATGTTGTTGGAAGAAAAGTTGG
>Ga0114993_10002877_pt1 | contig 18401 bp, 18 predicted proteins | sample ArcticOcean_MG_C_FD_87042 | JGI IMG/M metagenome (GOLD analysis project Ga0114993, IMG submission 87042) | Marine microbial communities from western Arctic Ocean - ArcticOcean_MG_CB2_150 | ecosystem: Environmental > Aquatic > Marine > Oceanic | place: Arctic Ocean: Canada Basin | collected...
AGGGTGGAGGACGTACAGCGCTGTCTCGATTACGGCGTCGACGGTATCATCGTGTCAACCCACGGCGGGCGCCAGTTCGACGGCGGCCTGTCTTCCATCGAACTGCTGCCCAAGTTCGTCGATGCCATGGGCGACCGGATGGAAGTCTTCTTCGACTCGGGTGTCCGCTCCGGCCTCGACGTGTTCCGTGCGATGGCCCTCGGTGCACGGGCTGTCTTCGTCGGCAGGCCGATGCACTGGGGTCTCGCCTACGACGGCGAGAATGGCGTGCGGCGCATGCTGTCCATCCTGCGCGCAGAGTTCGACAAGGTCATGGCCTACTCGGGCTGCACCGCTGTCGATCAAATAACTCGCGATAAGGTCGTGCTTCCCGGCGATTGATGTCAGGTCATGGAAATGCAGCCGGATTGCGTCGCAGAGCCCCCGACGAGGTTTTTCATCCCTTTGATGGCGTCAAGGATATCGAATCGTCCGTCTGCGTTGAGGTCTCCGACAAGCGTATGACTTTCCGTCATTGGGAGTACGCCAACAACGATCTGCAGGCCGAGCACCACATCGACGACATTAACACGCGAATCCCCGTTCAAGTCACCCGCGCATAGCGGTGCGGTAGTAACTATCTGGATATCGTCCGTAACGACGACACCGTACTGGAATTCGAGTGTCGCCAAACGGGATGAGCCGATTCCCTGACTGACACCTACCGATTCCTCGATATCAATCACCATCGTTTCGGCTGGACCAGGTGAATCATTTGGCGTCAAATCCCTCGATGGTTGCTCCAACGCCGAAATGCCAGGCATTCCAACACCAACTCCCTCGACGATATCGATAACGATGGGACGCGGCCCGTCAATCGGATCGCCCTGCACAATGGGCGTCAGAACGTACCCCAACATGAGCCCGGTGGGGATGCCAAAGAAGATCTGCAGGAAGCGAAGTGCTTTTCTCAACGCATCCTCGACCTACTCGCCAGATGGGGTCGAGAAAGTGATCGCCACGTTGATCGTGACCTCTTGTCCCAAGGTGAGTGCTATTGGCTCACCCAACTCTTTTTCAGTGAACGAGTGCGCCAGAGTTTCGCTGGCGGTACACTCGGCGGGCGACAACGGTGATCGCGCCGAGGAATCGTTCAAGGAGCATGTCCTGAGAGCCGTAGAGACAAAATCGATCTCGCTATCGTCGAACTCGACCATCGTTGTGGCCGACAGTTCGAGTCCCAGCTCAGTAGCGTTAATCATCAGTTCCGGCTCCTCAATCTGACACCAGAACCGTTGCCCATCCACGCTGCAGGGGTCGGGCGGGTTTTCCGACTTCGAGGAGCCGAACACTATGGACCAGGTGCCGGGTGTTTCAAGGCCCGTCAATACCTTCCCAATGACGTAAGCCCCGACCAGCGCGTTCTCAAACTCGACCTTTTTAGCCAGCGACCCGTCTGAGTTGCGGACCTCGATCTTCCAGTCACCATGCACCTGAACGCCCTCAGCAGGCTGCCCCGCCGTGTCACCGTCGAAGGCGTGAATGATGTCATCGCCGCTCAACGGCTGGGCGAAATAGAAGGCGACGAGCAGGGCGGTCAATCCCATGATCGCCAGCCACATGTAGTCCACCATCTTGATTACCGCTAACCACTTCATCCGCTGCCTCCCACGTACGACGCTCCTCAACCGTTGAGATTCCGTGACCGCTCACTTCAACGGTAGCTGGCACATATGGGGCCGGACATCCGAGACATCACTCAATGTGCTCCGTGTGATCCCCCAAGGGCTGTCCCGCACCAGCCTGCCGGTTGCGAAGCGGCGCACAGACCGCGATACTACCGAGAAGGTCGCGAAACGTCCCACCCATGACTATGGCTTTCAATCCAAAATCGACGACAGTACTAATCACGGGCGCGTCCAGCGGCATTGGATACGCGACCGCCCTGTACCTGGCCGAGAAGGGCTACACGGTCATTGGAACGAGTCGCTCGGCTGAACGGCTTGAGATGCTGTCGAACGAGATCGCTGAGCGTGGTTTGCCCGTGCATCCCATCGTCCTAGATATCAATTCGGACGACGCTGTTCGAGAGGTTTTGCCACGGTTGATCGAGGAGCACGCGGGAATCGATGTGCTGGTGAACAACGCCGGTTACGGTCTATGGGGGCCTGGCGGCAGCCTTTCTATCGACGAGCTTCGCACACAGTTCGAGACGAACTTCTTCGCACCCTTCAAGCTAACGAAGTTGGTGCTGCCCGGCATGATTGAGCGGCGGCACGGAACCATCGTCAACATCAGTTCTGTCTTAGGACAGATCGGCACGCCGTTTAATGGGGCGTACGTTTCGACCAAGTTCGCGCTGGAAGGGCTGAGCGAAGCGATGCGAACCGAGCTATGGCCCTTCGGCGTCCGGGTGACAGTCGTGGAACCAGGACTGTATGCCACCGAGTTTCAGCAAAACCAGCTTCGGGCCGACGAAGCCAATCTACCCGATTCGCCGTACAGGGAATACATCGACAAGTACAATAACCGGCACGGCAGCTTTGACAGGCTCTCGAAAGATCCCATCGCGGTATCGAAGGTCATTCACAAAATCATCCGCTCAAAGCGGCCAAGATTTCGCTACGCCGTTGGGGCGGAATCCCATCTCGGCATACTTGGGAAACGTTACTTGCCACAGCGGTTGTTCCAGTTCATGTTGAGCAGAGCGACTTTGCGTTAGATTCTAAACCGCGTACTTCTCCAACAGCCGCCGGGCGATGACCAGCTTTTGAATCTCGTTGGTCCCCTCACCTATTATCATCAGCGGTGCGTCGCGGTAGTAGCGTTCAACGGGATACTCCTTGATGTAGCCGTAGCCACCGTGAATGCGCATGGCCTCCATCGTCACCTCGCCGCAGACCTCCGACGCAAACAGCTTCGCCATACCGGCCTCGAGGTCGACACGCCCGCCCTCGTCTCGCTTCCGGGCGGCGGCGTACGCTAGGAGGCGCGCGGCCTCGATCTTCGTTGCCATGTCCGCCAGCTTGGTCTGAATGGCCTGGTGTTGTGAGATCGGCTTGCCAAAGGCCTTCCGGTTTTGGGCGTACTTGATGGCTGCCTCGAACGCAGCAGTCGCAACGCCAACGGCCCTTGCGGCGACGTTGATTCGTCCCGACTCCAGTGCTCTAAGTACCTGGCTGTATCCCCTGCCCTCTTCGTCACCGACGAGGTTCTCAGCGGGCACTCTTACACTCTCGAAGACCAACTCAACGGTATCCAGACCTCGGTAGCCCAGTTTATCGAGATGCTGTCCTACCGAAAATCCCTCGCTCGGTTTCTGCACGATGAAGCAACCAATGCCCCGGTATGGCGGCTCCGCGTTGGGGTCGGTTTTGGCCAGCACCGCAACAGCGTTGCCGTGTTCACCGTTCGTGATGAACATCTTGCTTCCGTTGAGAACGTAATTCTCGCCGTCCTTGCTCGCCGTCGTCTGGATATTCTGCACATCGCTACCGGCCTCAGCTTCGGTCAGCCCAAGCGCACCACGAATATCTCCCTGTGCCATACCCGGCAGAAACTTTTCCTTCTGCTCCTCAGTGCCGGAGTCGCCGATGATCGACGCCATGACGTGGTGAGTTCCGATGATGCCCGCCACACTCATCCAGCCCTTGCTCAGTTCTTCGAATATCATCGCCATCGTCGTGTGATCGAGCCCGAGGCCGCCGTATTCTTCCGGTATCGTGATGCCGAACAGCCCCAATTCACGCATGGTGGGGACAAGTTCGTGGGGATACTTGTCCTCGTTGTCATACTGGCCCGCTATCGGCAAGACGTCGTGCTGTACGAACTCCCGAACGAGGTTGACGATTTGGCTTTGTACTTCTTGCGAGACGGTCGGCATGGGGCTCCTTCAAAAGCGGAAAACGTCAAACGAAAAACGTAATATCGGATGACGACCATGGGTTGGGGTCTTTACGCTTTACGTTTTCTCCGCCGGTTTGAAGTCGTCGAGGAGCATCTGCGTCATATACGCAAGATTCTCCTCCCCACTACGGTCAGCTATCTCGAACTCGTAGTCGGAGAACGGCAGGCTGCGGTAAACGTTCGCATGGAGCGGCACAAAAGTCTCGGCGTAGGGCACTCTGCGGTGAATTCCAGCAATCGACGCGTCGATAGCCTCGCCGAGCTTGCGCTGCAGCGGGCTATCCGGCCCGTAGTGCTGCGACGTGAAACGGTTCATCGCCATCGCCTTCTTCGTGACGGTTGACGTGATGTCGATGACGACGCTCGGGATGCGAGGATTGTCCTGCTCGGTGAGTGTCGTACGTCCGATCTGTGTGTGGAAGAACACCTGCTTGACCGAGTGAGGCGGCAGCTTCCCCAAACGAATCGTCGCGGCGGTCTCAACGGCGATAAGGGTCATTTCGCCGGTGACCGCGTGCATGATTACGGTGTCGCCGGGATGGTGGGTGACTATGAAGTCAGGCTTCACTTCACAAATCACATCTGCGATGTCCTCGACAATGCGACGCTCAACCATCGGCACGTCGTCGTCGTATCCGAGACATCGGACATCTGTAACCCCGAGTTCGGCGCAGGCCTCGGTCAGCTCCTGCATGCGCTCTCGTTCGAGGGCCTCGATGTCCACCTGCTCCCCTCGCTTGTACGCAGCAACCGCTGTCTCGTGGTGGGAAAGACCATAGGTCGGCGTTAGCCCAACGACCCGGTCACCCTGCTCGACGTGTAGGGCCATCGTTCCGCCCGCGTAAAGCACCACGTCTTTGGGGTGCCCTCCGATGTTCAAGACGGACAGTTGTCGATCGATTGCCATATCTCCCTCTCTAGCGTGGCGATGCGCTGGCTATTTTTCGTCCTCTGCAATAGCCATATCTTCCCAGTTTACTCCACCGTCGATACTGCGCATGAAAAGGCCGCGTGACCCGCCGACGAAGATAGTCTTGTCCGTCAGGAAGTTCGGCGATATCTCCATTGTGCGCAACGTACGGCCTCTTGTCGCTACCGTCTGATACGTTTCGCCTCCGTCGTTGGACACAAACACATTGCCGTTCAAGGTCGCCATCAAAACTAGACCGTCTCGGCGAAAGTTGGGGGAAACGACAAGACCCTCGGTTTTAAGACTCGTCAGTCCTTCGTCGACCGGTCTCCAGGAGTTACCTCCGTTGGTGGACTTGAAAGGCCCTTCCTCAGTCGTACCCAGAAAGACCGTGGCATCCCGGGCATAGTCTGGCGAGAACGTCACCACCGAGCTGACAGCGTCAAAGAGACCACGGTTTATCTCTTCCCAATTCTCGCCTCCATCACTTGATCGGAATACGCCGTCTCGGCCAGTCCCGGCGAACACCGTCCGGTCGGTTGCGTACTCATGTGAAGTGCCGATAGCAAGAACGTTACTGCTGGGAAGTCCGATTTGTGCCCAAGAATCTCCGCCGTTGGTCGAGCGGAAGATGCCTCGGAACTGCGTGCCAGCAAACAGCGTCCGGTCGCGGCCAAAGTCTGGCGAAATCGCGATGACCGCAACGCTTCGACGCTCCAAACCGCTCGACGCCTGTTCCCAGGTGTCGCCTCCATTCCGAGACCGGAAAACACCGTTTCTCACTGTGCTGATAAAAATGGTGTCGTCACTCAGAAAATTGGGCGACAGCGCGATATCCGTCACAACGCCGTCGATAAGTCCATCGTTGCGACGGGTCCACGAGTCGCCATGATCGTCCGACCGGAACACGCCGCCCGGGTCGGTGCCGACGAAGATAACTCCATCGTTCTCGAAGCCCGGCGAGAACGCGAAGCTGATCAGGTCTTCAGGCGGCGAGTCGATCACGATTGGTGTCGGTGTCGGCTCTCCGCCGGAGCCCGAGCAGGCGGACACCACACCACCGCCCACTAGCAATGCTACTAACAGAAACCAACGCATTGTTGGAAAGACCTCCATGAATCTGATCGTCCGCTTTGTTTCTTGGAACGCTGCCGCCGGTTTAATAGGCAGCCGTCTCAGATTCTATCATCGCGGCGGAGCGGAATGCCTCAGACCTTCTCGATGGTGACGCCCAATTGGAATGTCCGAAGTCGGTCACGGTACAACTCAGCATGTTCCAGCGGACAAGTGATTACGACCGCGCGCCCTGTGTTGTGCGTTTCGAGCATGACTCTGACGGCGTCATCTTCGCTAAGTGACTCCACGCTCTTCAACAGCGCCGCAACGACAAAGTCCATAGAGTGAACGTCATCATCGTGCAGGATGACCGAGTACGGCGGCAGCACAGCCTGCAGGTTCTCGATGAACCGCTCGGTTTCGGTCGTCGTATTTACGATCACACGATCAAACATATGTGAGTCAAGGCCGGGGCGTTCCGGACGGCTGTGCATATGGTAGTATCGGCCATGTCGAAGGTGACATCAAGACGAGTGACGAATTGAACAAACACAAGACGACCGTGAAAAGTAAGCAGCGATCTTATTTACCTTTGGCACTTGCCGCACTGGTTGTTGTCGCGGCGGCCATGGCGGGAATTGCCTGTTCTCCGCCGCGCGAAGACCCATTCGCTCTCGGACATCGAGGAAGCCCTACACCCACTCCGCAGCCGGACGAAACGCCGGTGGAGACCCTTGTAAACGAGTACGATCTTCTCACCAGCGGCGAGACCATCAAGATTGCGGAGTGGGAGGACAATCGAGTCAAGCTCCTCAACTTTCTCGCTGGCTACGTCATCGTCTTTGGTTTCGACCACCCTGTCGAGATAGTGAGCGTCGACCAAGGTGACTACGGCCCGGCACTGCTCAATGGAGACGTACACCTGGTGATCCAAATGGAGCAAGATTGGTACGAAAGCACCGGCCGCTCGGCGGGAGTTCTTAATATCGGAGCGCCTTTTGAGAACCTAGCTAACTCTCGTATTGGGGCGAATCCCGGACTTCAAGATATTGCGCCTGGAATCGTCGAGTTCCTGAGCAGCTTCGTTCCTGGCGACGAACGGACCGACGAGCTTGCGTCTCGGATCACCGGCGGTCGCTTCGGCATGCGGCCAAGTGTCGCCGCAATCAAGTATTTCAAAGAAAATGAAGAGGTATGGACGCAATGGGTCGGCGGCGATATTGCACTGCTCGTGAAGGACGCTGTCAAAGGCAACAAGACCGCCCTCATCAACCGCAAGTGTATCCCGGACGGCGGAAACGCCAACTGCGTGCGCTGACTCGGTTCACACGTTCTCGTCCAGCCAGTCCAGTACCTGCGGCAGCAAGGTCGGCAGTTCGCGACGATTGAGCATAAGGCCCCAGTGCGACGATTCGCTTACATAAATTTGGCGGTTCGCCATGCCGATACCGTGGTAGCTCGGTTCGGTGGGGTAGTAATTATCGAGGCCGCCAAGGATTTCCAGCATCGGGCACGGCATCTCATCAATGAGGATTCCACGTCGGCGTTCACTTCCCATTAGCTCAGATTCGCTGCACAGAGACGATTGGGCGATCCGCCGCTCATCGGTCGTGAGGTCTGGCATACCCTGCAGCAGATCGGGGTCGCCGTCGAGTACGTAGCCGATGTCTTGCGGAGAATATTTTTCGTAGACAAAGTCAACGGACTCATTGATCTTGTCTACTGGTGGGTCCGGGTCGAGTGCTACGCACGCCGCATACCCGCCCTGAGACGCTGCGATGACGGCGATATGTCCGCCCATGCTCCAACCGATCACCACGGGCGCGACCTTCAACTGACCAGCCACGTCGTTCACGTCCGCGACGTAGTCGAAGATGCTCGTATGTGACAGGTCGACCGGTCCACTTTCGCCGTGACCTCGCAGGTCGAGGTTGTATGTCGGCCAGCCTGCTGCAACGAACGCCTTCTGCCAGAACGTCCACACCGCGCCCGACGTTCCAGCGCCGTGAACGAAGATGACCGGGGGCTTACCGGTCGGTTCTGTTGGGAGCTGGGTCGTGACCGAGAGCGTCGTCACGCCGGGAACCAGTGTCGGTTCTCGACCATGCCTCGAATGTATGCTGTCTGCCCAACGTGCTGGATGTTGTCGTCCATGACGCTGACCAAGCGTACACCGACAGTCGGCAGCGGGTCCCACTGAGGCTCGTTCAGCTCGCGGTCGAGATCGCTTTCCGTTAGGGTCTTGAGGAACTCGATTGTCCTCTCGTGAACAGCGTCGTAGTACGCCAGGAGGGCGTCGGTATCCGACCGGAAGGCGGCGACTTGCTCGGCAGTATGACCGAATCCCGTGTCGTCAGGGTCGGCTGCCCGACCGAACTTTTCGTGCCAGTGGTCACTGATCCACAGTTGTGGAATCTCGCGCACAGCCCGGTTGATCTCGTCGTCCTGGCCACGGGCGATGTGCCACGCCAACCATGCGATTGAATTACTCTCCGAAGTGGGTAAGTGGTGCAATTGAGCGTCAGTCAAGCCATCGAGACTCAGATGTAGCAAATTTTTGATTCTTCCAAAGCCGTCCACAAGCAAGTCGTTGATGTTCATTTGTGTCTTCTCCTCAATTAGATGCAGTGGGACTAATCTACGCTTTTTGCGGCGTTCAGGAAGGCGGTCTGGCCCGGACCAAGATCCAATGCTTCTACTTCCGACAGCGGAACGAACTCCGCAGAGAGTTCATAGTCGTCGTCAGGCTCTGTTTCTTCGGCATTACCTCTCAGGTAATGTCCCTTGAAGATAGGCCAGAAGAAGTCGGGGTACAGAAACGGGAAATCTGGAGGTTGGGGTGTCTTGTGTCGCAAGTGCATGAAACCGAGTCGCCGAATGTCCGTGATCTCGATGCCCGCTTCTTCGATGATTTCTCTACAAAGGGCTTCCAGGTGTGTTTCGCCTTGCTCAACCCTACCACCCGGATGGATATGTACGCCGTCCTTGTTCGTCATTAGCAGTATGTCATAGTTCCGGAACACGAGGGCTCGGACTGAACTGACGAGGTCGGATCGGGGCTCGTGGTCGGTGACGTAGGCGGAAACTGTGAGCTCGATCTCACCGCCGCGCCAGATGCTGGTCTCGGTCGAAACGGGAACAAAGTTTCTCAGAAACTCGTCGGCTGCCGGATTCGATGGCATATGCGGCGATTACTTGAACAGCGGCGCGGGCCTTTCGATGGCCTGCTGCAAGCGACGCATGAAGCTGCCGGCCACTGCGCCGTCGATTGTCTGGTGATCGACGGTGAGGCTCAGTGTAAGCATTTCGCGGACGACGACCTCGCCTTTTCGCGCAACGGGCTTCTCGACCGAACGGCCAACTCCAAGGATCGCGCTCTGTCCGGCGTTCAGTATCGGTGTAAATCCGTCCACGATGCCAAGCACGCTGATCGTGAAGGTGCCGCCGACCACGTCATCCGGCAGCAGCTTACCATCCTTTGCCTTCGTTGCAAGCTCGTCCATCTCGGCGGCGATCTCAGAAATACTCTTTTCCTCAACGCTACGGATCACCGGTACGATCAGTCCTTCGTCGAGAGCAACGGCAAAGCCCATGTTGACCTCGTCAAATTGATGGACAGTCCCGTCGTGCAAAATACTGTTGATGGCGGGAACACGTTTGATCGCTGACGCGCATGCCTTGATGAGAGCATGAGCAAGAGTGATCGTGGTATCGGCGTCCTTGGAGGCGTCGCGGCGCATCTGTTGCACGTCCGTTACGTCGACTTCGAGGAAGAATGATAGCTGGGCAGTGTTGGCGATACTCGACTTCATGTGGCCGGCGATGCCCTTGCGCATGCCGGACATCCCGACCGATGAAGCGGGCGTCGGTACACCCGGCGGCAGCTTGGGACCTGACTGCTCCTCGGCGAACGCACGAACATCGGCCTCTGTTACGCGCGCGCCGCTTGTCGGCACCTCGCTGATATCGATGCCAAGGCTTGATGCGACTTTTCTCGCGCCAGGAGTCGACTTGACCGGCACACCCGCCGCCGCCACTCGGGGTGTTCGAGGAGTTGCGACTGCTCCGGCAGCCACTTGAACGGCTTGCTTGGGCTGCTCCGGAGCAGGTGGCTCTTCGCCCTCGGCGAGGATGTACCCGATGATTCCGTCCACTGGAACTGTCGAGCCAGCGTCGGCGACAGTATGCAAAACCCCAGCCTCTGAGGCTTCGAGATCGTAATTCAGTTTCTCAGACTCGATCTCCGCCAGCGGCTCGCCCTGCTTGACCACATCGCCCGAAGACTTGCTCCAAGCTACGACGCCTTCGGTCATGAAATCGCCAAGCCGAGGCATTACTATCGCTGTTGCCATTCTGAAGTCTCCCGAACTGCGTATTGCGTATCAAGGTTAACGAGACAAAATACGTGATACTCGATACGTAACCGTTTTATTCCATCACCGCGTGTACGGCGTTCACGACCTTCTCGCTGGTCGGCATATACAACGCCTCCAGAGGACGGCTATAGGGCACCGAGGTATGAGGCGGATTGACGCGCCTCGGTGGCGCATCGAGATAGTCGAAGGCCTGCTCCGCTACGAGCGCTGAGATGTCACTTGCGACGCTGCACCTCGGATAGTCCTCATCGACGATGACGATCTTGCGAGTTCGTTTGACCGATTCTAGGATTGTCTCCTCATCCATTGGCGAAGTAGAAAGCAGGTCGATGACCTCGGCCGAGATACCCTCGGCCGCGAGCGCGTCAGCTGCCTGATTTGCAACGTGCGTCGTGTAGCCGATGCCGACGATGGTCACGTCGTCGCCTTCTCGCAGGATACGCGCCTTGCCAATGGGTATTTCGTAGGACTCTTCCGGTACGTGAACGCTGCCGGGGAGACCCATGAGTTGCCTGTTGTTGAACACGATCACGGGGTCGTCGTCCCGGATTGCAGCGGTCATCAATCCCTTTGCTGTGTAAGGGTCAGACGGGACGACCCCCTTAAGGCCAGGGAAATGAGTGAAGATCGAGTAGAGGGTCTCGGAATGCTGCGCAGCCGTGTTCAGGCCAGCGCCGGTTCCGGTCATAATGGTTAAAGGAAGAGTTATCTTGCCGCCGAACATATAGTGCATCTTGGCAGCGTTGTTTGTGATCTGGTCGGCGCAAACGCCGAAGAAGCTAACGTACATCAACTCGACCACTGGGCGGAGCCCGGTCGCCGCCGCACCGATACCGGCGCCGATGAATCCGGCCTCGGAGATTGGCGTATCACGAACTCGCGCCGCTCCGAACTCGCGGATGAGCCCCTTGGTGAGACGCATCGGGCCGCCCCATGAGTCGATTATGCCCTGGTCTTCCCGACCAGCGCCGCCCGCCACGTCCTCGCCCATGACGATCACGGTCGGGTCGCTCTGCATCTCTTGGCGCAATGTTTCATTGATCGCCTGAATATAGGAAATATTTCTCGTCGCTGTTGCAGTTACCATTTAGCGCTCCTTTTGCCCTCACCTCAATCCTCTCCCACAGTGAGAGGAGGCAGGATGTTAAGTAGTGAATGCCCTCTCCTAATAGGGAGGGCGCAAGGGTGAGAGTTCTTTAGTTGTACGAGATGTAGACGTCGGTCATCAGTTCGCTATCGTCCGGGAACGGACTCTCGTCGGCAAACTTTATGGCGTCAGCTACGTCGCTGAGGGCCTGTTGGTCAACCGCGTCGAGCTCCTCTTGCGTCGCCAAGTCGTTCTCAAGGAGGTAGGCGCCCATAGTGGCGATGCAGTCGCGGGCCTCGTAGTAGTCCTCTTCTTCCTGTGTGCGATATGTAAGAGGGTCATCCGCACCGAAGTGGCCGTGATAGCGATATGTTTGAGCTTCGATAAACGTGGGGCCTTCACCGGCGCGAGCGCGCTTAACCGCCTCGCCACTGATCTCGAACATTTCCAGAACAGATTGTCCGTCCGCCACGATCGCCGGCATGTCGTAGCCTTCAGCACGAGCAGCGATAGATGCGCCAGCTACGGAATACTCGTACGGCGTGGCCTCTGCGTAGCGGTTGTTCTCGCAAACGAAGATGACCGGCAGCTTCCAAATACCCGCCAAGTTCATTGCCTCATGCAAAGTGCCCTGGTTCGACGCGCCGTCACCAAAAAACACGACGGAGACCTGATCGGTGCCGCGTACCTTGGCGCTGAGACCGACACCGGTCGCGACCGGGATATTCGATCCAACGATTCCGTTCGCGCCGAGCATTCCTTTATTAATATCGGCTATGTGCATCGTGCCACCCTTGCCCTTGTTGGTGCCGGTGGACTTGCCCAGCAACTCAGCCATCATTTGCTTGAGGTCAAGGCCCTTGGCAATGCAATGATGGTGACTGCGATGCGTTCCCAAGACGTAATCGTCGTCGCGCAGGTGCGCGCAAACGCCCGTGGGCACAGCTTCTTGTCCAATCGAGGAATGCATGCCGCGCAACTTGCCTGCATCTGCCTCCCGTTTAGACTGCTCTTCAAAGCGGCGGATGGTAACCATCGTCTTGTACATCCACTGCATCGTATCGACGTTAATTTCGGTGGTAGTTGTCGCCAAGATGGGACCTCCACAATGCTGTCTGGTAATGGCGGATATCATAGCAGGCTGTGGTACGGGTGTCACGGTAGCACGGCCTTACTCCGCAGGCCCGTTGGCCTGATGTTTTTCGCGGCCTGCATTGTGGCAGCCATCAGCTCGTCCCGAAAGGACAGCCCGGTGACTGTTTTCGACGGGCACGCGCACTGCTTCCCTCCTCTGGGTGAAGTCGGGGCAATGAGCCTTGTCCGGGCTCAGACATATCCGTTTGTGAGCGCACTGTCACATACAGTCAGTCGCTAATGATGTTCGAGAATCAATGCGGTTTTCTGACCGACTATGAGCGTGGGGCGATTCTTGGCGGCAATCTCCAGCGTTTGCATCCCATATAGGGCATTGACGTTGTAGTAAGCGTCGTTTACCCTTTCGGCGTTCACCACGTACGAGTCAATCAGATATCACTTATCATGCTCTGGTTGAACACAGGAGGAAAACATGAAGACCCTTAAGACGATTGTAGCTGGACTCACGGTCGCGACCCTTTTATGGCTGTCGATTGGCGCCGCGTTCGCCGCTCAAGGTCAGATCACTGAAGTCAATCCATCTGGCATAGGGGCGGCGAAGGGCACGGCGTCGGAGCACATAACCGTCGTGCCCCGTTCAGCCAAAGGCATGATCGTCGACGTCAATCCGTCTGGCACCGTAGCGACTCCAGGTCGCCAGAGTGGAACCACCCATACCGATACTGGCATCAGTCAGTAGTTGAAGACCTCGCGAACAAGAGTCGTCGATTGTAAACCCGACCCTGATTGTTAGGCAAAAAGACAGCCCCAAGACGGTGGCGCCGACCTCGGGGCTGAAAAGAACATCTTTCGATGTCCCGTACTTCCCATTCTCTCCGATGTCAGGAACTATTCAAGTACCTGATCAGTCTTTGATAATCCGTGTCAGCAATCGTTCAAGGCTTAGGCTCTCGATTGTCTTTGCTACAAATGATTCACTCGCCTAGTCGTGTTGTGATGTTTTTACTCAAGAGAACTGTTGTATCCGTTATGCTTGCGGTGATCGGGATGTCCTGCAGTACGTTGACCGGCGACAGCGAAACAGATTCGACAGATCCGGAGTCGAGCAAGCAAATCGCCCAAGATCCGGGAGCTACCCATACCGAGCCTTCAGGAAAGCAGCCCAGCGAAAATGCCGAGGTAACCGAAGTTACGGCATCCGGCAGTCCTGGAGCATATAGTTTCTCCGTTATCGTCAGCAGTCCTGATACCGGGTGCAAACAGTACACCGACTGGTGGGAAGTCATTTCCCAGAGCGGAGGCTTACTTTATCGTCGAACACTGTTGCACAGCCATGTCGATGAGCAGCCCTTTACCAGATCAGGCGGTCCAGTCGAGATTCAGGCCGACGACGTTGTGATCGTCCGTGCCCATATGAACTCGTCCGGCTACGGCAACGACGCGATTAAAGGAACTGTTGATAAGGGGTTCGCACCTCTCACTCTTCCCGTCGATTTCGCCGCCGACATGGAGCTACTTACGCCTCAACCACCCTCTTGCGGGTTCTAAATCGGGTACTCTTTTGGTGAGATCACCAACGCTCCTGAGAATGGAGACTACCCTACCCGCTACCCATAAAAATATAGAGTCGTCTTCGACAACTTGATCTCTGAGCCCCTCATCCATCTGGGACGATTTCCTGCGAACGACATCAAAAACACAAGCTTGCTTTGTGTCCCCTTCTTAACCTTGTCAATACACCCGCGTTCTCGCTACAATGAACAGATGTCGGGGTGTGGCGCAGTTGGTAGCGCGCGTGGTCCGGGACCACGAGGTCGCTGGTTCGAGTCCAGTCACCCCGACTCGACTCATAAACTTTCTCTGACTCCAGACCACATAGGCGAATAGCGGTTCGTACCGCAGCTTGGGCGTAACGGATATAATGCAGTGGCCGTTGAGTCGAACCTCTCTGAACGCCTCGCTTTGAGTTCCTATTCTGCCACAAGAGTCCGCCATTCCCGCTGCCACCTTATAGCCCTCGTAGACGACTTTTTCATTGGTGACAGCAAGAGCGGCCTGGGCGTATGATTCGCCCATGCTTGATTCGCCAGAACAGATGGCCGCTACAAGCCCGCTGCTGGAGACCAAGCTCTATGTTCCGAAGTGGCGCCGTGGTCTGGTATCGCGCTCGCAACTGATCGAACGCCTGGATCAGGGGACTGAGCGCAAGCTGACCCTCGTCTCCGCACCGCCGGGCTTTGGCAAAAGTACATTGCTCGCCGAGTGGGTGGCAGCTAGCCAGGCCAAGAAACGGACTCCAGCATGGGTCTCGCTCGATGCGAGCGACAATGACCCCGCGCAATTCTGGGTCTACTTCATCACCGCGCTGCAGAAAATCCAGTCCGAGCTTGGCCAGAGAGCGCTTGCTTTGCTGCAATCGCCTCAGACACCGCCTATCGAGTCGGTCTTGACAACCTTAATCAACGAAATCAATGCAGTTGAGTACGACTTCGCTCTGATTCTCGATGACTACCATGTTATCGACGCACAGCCCATTCATGATGGGATTGAATTTCTGCTAGACCATTTGCCCCCTCAAATGCACTTGATCATCGCTAGCCGTTCCGACCCACCCCTGCCCCTGGCTCGCCTCCGGGGGCGTGGTGAGTCGACTGAACTGCGGGCCGCCGACCTGCGTTTTACCCCCGACGAAGCTGCCGCTTTCCTAAACCAGGTGATGGGGTTGAACCTTTCGGTCTCTGATGTGGCGGCCCTGGAAACGCGGACCGAAGGGTGGATAGCTGGGCTTCAACTGGCGGCATTGTCCATGCAGGGTCGCGAAGACGTTTCCGGTTTCATAAGGGCATTCGCCGGCGACGACCGCTACATCGTGGACTATCTGGTCGAAGAGGTGCTGCAGCGTCAGCCCGAACACGTCAAAAGTTTTTTGCTACAGACTTCGATTCTCGACCGCCTGAGTGGCTCGTTGTGCGATGCCGTCACTGACAGGGAAGACGGTAAGGGGACGCTGGAGGCTTTGGAGCGAGATAACCTGTTTATCGTTCCGCTGGACGATAAGCGGCACTGGTATCGCTACCACCACCTCTTTGCAGACGTTCTCCATGCGCACTCGATGGAGGCTCAGTCCGATCGAGTGCCAACGCTGCATCAGCGGGCGAGCGAGTGGTACGAGCGGAACGGTCTGCCGTCCGATGCGGTTCGCCACGCTCTTGCTGCTGAGGATTTCGCGCGAGCGGCGGCCCTGATCGAGTTGGCATGGCCAGCGATGCTCAGCAATGATCAGGAGGCCACATTTATCGAATGGGTGAAGGCGCTGCCGGACGAGTTGGTCCGCAACAGACCCGTGCTCAGCGCTGAGTATGCCTGGGCGTTGCTGATTCGCGGTGAGCTGGAGGCCCCCGAGGCCCGACTCCAGGACGCGGAACGATGGCTGGACACGACAACAGACATGAGTGAGCGACCGGGAGCATCGACGGCCAAGATGGTAGTGGTGGACGAAGAGCAATTTCAGGTTCTACCAGCTACGATAGCCTCTGCCCGTGCCTTTCTTGCCCAGGCTTCGGGCGATTTTCACGGGGTCGAGAAATACTCTCGGCGTGCGCTCGACCTCTTACCAGAGAGTAGCTATTTCGAGCGTGCGGTCCCGGCCGGGGTGTTGGGGCTTGCTTATTGGGGGAGAGGAGACCTGGAGGCAGCCAGCCGGCTGCTGGCCGAGGGGATGGCGAATTTGCGGATGAGCGGCACGTCTGTCGTGGCCTACATAAAAATGTCACAGGGTCATCTCCGAGAGGCAATAAGCTCATATGAGCACTCCTTACAACTAGCGACGAAGCAGAGCGGGCCCGCTCTGCGGGGAACGGCGGACTTGTATTTGGGCCTGAGTGAGATACACCTTGAGCAAGGCGATCTGGCGGCGGCCGCGCGGCACCTGCTGACAAGCGAGGAGCTTGACGAGCAAGCTCCAATGGAGGCATACCAGTACCGTTGGCGTGTAGCTCGGGCTCGATTAAAGGAGGTCCAGGGAGACTTGGACGGCGCTATCGATCTGCTCGACGACGCCGAGCGCGTGTATACCAGCGGCGTCATCCCCGACCTGCGTCCCGTAGCGGCGTTGAGTACACGTGCGTAGCTGGCGCAGGGCAGGCTGACCGAAGCCCTGGGCTGGGTGCGGGACCAGAGCCTGTCCGCCGATGATGACCTCAGCTACTTGCGCGAGTTCGAGCACATTACCCTGGCGAAGGTACTTATCACCCAGTATAAAAGCGACGGGATGGAACGCTCTATTCAGGAGGCATCTGGACTGCTGGAGCGCCTCCTGAAAGCAGCCGACGAGGGAGAAAGGACGGGGAGCGTGATCGAGGTGCTGGTGCTGCAGGCGTTGGTTCATGAGGCGCGGGGCGACACACACCTTGGTCTTGTTCCGCTGGCACGTGCCCTGACCCTGGCCGAGCCCGAGGGCTACGTCCGGATCTTCGTGGACGAAGGGGAGGCCATGCGCGAGCTCCTTCGCCATGCCGCTGCCGGCGGCATCGCCACCTCTTATGCTGAACGGCTGCTGTCTGCCTTCGACACGTCGGCTCAGCCTACGCCCGACCGGGTCCAGGCCGCCTCACCGAATATCGCTGAGCCGCTAACGGGTCGGGAGGTCGAGATTCTCCGTCTCGTCACTGGCGGAATGCGGAACCAGGAAATTGCCGATCAGTTGTTTATCAGCCTGGGCACCGTCAAGCGTCACATTGCAAACGTGTACGGCAAGCTGGGTGTCAGCCACCGCACCGAGGCTGTCGCTCGTGCAAAGGAGTTGGACCTGCTCTAGGTACTCGACTCCCTCTATAACGCTTGCCTCGGGCCGGGCGGATCATGTCACCATCCCTGATCCGACGCCCCTCGTTAGCTGTCAGTCCCCTCGTCCCTAACTACACCCAGGGTCTTTCGGTTTCGCGCAGATCACCCCACCAAGACTGTCATTCCGACGCTCTGAGAGGAATCTAAATGTTCGCCGTAAGTCAACCTTGGCTCAACGCAGCGACTTAGATTACTTGTCGAAGACTCTTCGGAATGACAGAGACTGAAAACCGATTGCCCTGTAACTACATCCCCTAATTACACCCTCGACTGCACCCTTTGGCTGATTCGATAGCCATCCGTCGTCTGTACATTGCTCCTATGGCGATAACCGATTCATGGAACCGGGATTCGGCAAATTCAACTTCAGGAGTGAATTCATTGAACGGATACGCAGTTGTTGCTGAAGGGCTTGTCCGTAGCTTCGGCGAGACCCGAGCAGTCGATGGCATAGACCTTGCGGTCTCGAAGGGTGAGATTTACGGATTTCTAGGGCCGAATGGCGCTGGAAAGTCTACGACCGTACGCATGTTTACCACCCTTCTGATGCCCACTCAAGGACGTGCCTTTGTAATGGGAAAAGACGTAGTGCAGGACACTCACGAAGTACGCCTGAGCATAGGGGCGGCGTTGCAAGAAGCGTCTCTGGACATGAAGCAGACGGGACGTGAGCTACTTAGGCTGCAGGGTCGTCTGTATGGCCTCACTGGGCGAGAAATAGACCAGCGCGTTCACGAGATGTCGTCGTTGATAGACATCGGAGATGCGATGGATCGGTTGATTGGCACTTATTCGGGTGGCATGAAACGAAGACTGGACCTCGCAGCAGCTCTAGTACACAACCCCGAAGTGTTGTTTCTCGATGAGCCGACAACAGGTCTGGACCCCATCAGCCGCGCTCGCGTTTGGGAAGAAGTCAGTCGGATAAACAAGGAGCTTGGAGTAACCATTTTTCTGACCACGCAGTACCTCGAAGAGGCCGACGAGCTCGCGGACCGGGTCGGTATTATCAGCGAAGGAAAGCTGGCGGCTGAAGGAACACCCGTTGAGTTGAAGCGGTCTATCGGAACAGACCTCATCATCACTCAGATCGAAGGCGACCCCGGCATCGCAAGCGCGGCTGTGAGAAATATTCAGCGGGTGGAGC
>Ga0114993_10002880_pt1 | contig 18400 bp, 15 predicted proteins | sample ArcticOcean_MG_C_FD_87042 | JGI IMG/M metagenome (GOLD analysis project Ga0114993, IMG submission 87042) | Marine microbial communities from western Arctic Ocean - ArcticOcean_MG_CB2_150 | ecosystem: Environmental > Aquatic > Marine > Oceanic | place: Arctic Ocean: Canada Basin | collected...
CTTTAAATCGAAACCCGCGGGATGTTTAATCGTTTCGCCTTTAGCATAACGATAAGCATCATAAGGACTAGCCATTGTGCCAAACGCAAAGGCATCGAAGGAGTAAGTTGTGTGAACATGCAGATCACCAAAGTAGGCGCTGCGCTTGGCATTGCGTTCTGGATGCGTTGTAAGGATATCGGCAGGCATTTCCAACAACTCGCCGCCGAATTTCCAGAGGACATAAGTTTGAGTCGCTTTGGTTCGTAAAGTGTCTAACGTATCGGAGCAACTTTGCAGCGTAACTAACCCGCCGATCAACGCAACGGCAACTACGATTCTCTTAACTTTCTTTTTTGTTTTCACTATTCTCACCAATTTTCTTGTTAGTTCTGGGGTCAGAGTAAAGGGGCAGCGTAAAACTCACCGGTTCATCCGCTTTCTCAGCCTATTTACTCTGTCCCCTTACTCCAACCCCGTACCAACTACTTTGCTTTCACCCAGATAGGCGAACCCCAGGCCATTTCAGTGACCGTGGCTGGGGAATCGTCCAGCGGCTCGCGCCCCAGTCGTAAACTGTCATAGGTTGTCCAGCGGCACGTTGGGTTTTGTACTACCCGCACGTAATAGAAGGCATCTTCGTTTGATCCATAATCCGGGTCGGCCCAAAGTGTTTTAAGCTCTGAAGCACCGAGAGTATTGTCCCAACTGCAGTCATTCATATTTACTGTGGCACCATTGGCTTCGCACTTGCCTGTAGCTGGATCGAATTCCGATCCACCGCAAGCGACATCATAAACCACCTCTTGCCGTTCACCCTCTTCTATCCAACCCTTAACGACTTGAAGCTTCGCCAGGGGTGCGTTATCTGGGTCTTTTAGGGCCCACACAAACAGTGAAACACCTTCGGCTATTGACTCACTGGCATACAGCCTTCCACCCATAGGAACACCTTGCTTATATGCGGCAGTAAGATCACCGGTTTCGGCCATATCAACTGGCATATCAAACCCCGCGAAGGTGCGCAGTTTTATACGCGTGCCACTGGTTGCATAGACCTCTTTGCGTTTCATGGCATCAAACAACGCTTCGCGCGTATTTTCGGGGGCCCATACTGCAGCAAGGCCGCCAGGATTGTTGTTGCGAATACCCGTTACGTTATCTCCAGACATTCGACGTTCCGCTGGCGAAGAACTAAACGTAGTGGCTCCACGAAAATCCCATTCCTCCACATCCCCCGGGTTGGAGTTATGCGTGTCTGTCGAACCAATCATTCCAAACTCAAGCGGGTTAACACCGATTTGATCTTCCAAAGCCAGACCTATTTGCAAGCCATCTCGCGCCATAGAGGTAGGGTAGATGCAGGAGGTTTCCTGCCCCTGGTCGCAGGGAGGAAAAAACTGCTCATATCCACACTCCTCATCGCCGGCACCAAACGCCACAGAGCACTCTGAATTACCCTTTATTTGAAACATTTCAACGATGGGTTCGTTTCGTTCTCGGAGCTTCCAGTCGTCCTCTGTGTATGCGACGCCATCGATGGTTTCTCCAGAAAACGCCAAGCCCCAGGTCTTGTTCATATTGTGCGGAATAGTCAAAAACTTACAGTCATTCGTACAGGTAGCTTCAAGATCCTTCCAGAGTTCAATTTCAGACACAGCATCGAAACCTGACACCGCATATTGGGGTACGTCCATGGACCTGAAAACAATATTGCGATGGTGCTTGCCACGGTCTGGCAAGGCTGGTGAATACTCATAAGCAGCAAAGGTGGTGAATGCGCCTGGCTCATAATGACGATCGGCAGCATCCTGAACTTGCTGCCAGGTTTGCGCTGCGTAGTCTCGTTCGACCACGGAGTCCTCGTTGAAAACAGCCAAGTCTCGGATCATGGGTCGTTGCTCTGCGTTTGAGCGCATCTTCAAAAAACCAATAAGAGAAGGTGTGCTTCTCTCCTCACATTGCTTAGTGCCTGCCTCACTTAAATCAGGACCGTCACAAGCTATGCGACGTCCGAAACCTTCGGCATGATCCGTCAGAGCTGCAAAGTCGAGGGGTCGAGTAAGCTCCATCCGTTCACCTGTTCTGGTTTTCTGACTCTCACCCTTCGCTATTCGGTAGGCGGTATCCATATCCAATCGGTTACCAAAAAGATACGCGTCGGAAGAAATATTGGTGTGAACATGCAGGTCACCAAAGTAAACGTTCTTCAAAGGGTTTGCTGCTTGAGCCTCTAACGATTTTCTTATCGGTCGATAGAACGCATCCTCATTTTGACGGTCAACGATTTCTCTGACCGCTGCTATCTCTTCCTCGCTATTGGGCAGCGACAGTGCATTTGTCAGGAGCGATACGCGATAAACACCAAAAATTAACGCAATAAAAACCGCCAGCCCTAGCCATTTTTTCCAGTTCATTTGTTGATCCTCAAACTTGATATAGTATTAATTATCATTATGATAACTTTATTTATCGTAATGATAACTGTTACTATCTCGTACATGCAAGCCAAACAAGATTGGAGTGGTTCAATGGCCATAAAAAAAATTCTAAATGAAACAGGTAAAAAGGGCGCGCCCCCAGACAAAGAGCCTTCGCGACGGCGAAGTCGTGCCGAAACGGAACAAAAACTCATTGATGTCGCACTGAATCTAATCCGCGACAAAGGCGTTCTGGCTGGGCTGAATCTTCGCGAAGTTGCCGAAGGCGCCGGTGTTAATCGCGGTAATATTTATCACTACTTTGGCTCACGACAAGAATTACTTAGAGCTGCCATTAGTCGCCGCTTCAAGGCCCTGGTAGGCACCGTGGCAGCCAGTAATCAGAATAAGCGTTTCGTTGAGCGAAGACTAAATTCATTCCGCCTGGCCAAAGGCAGCAACGATAGTAAGTTGCGAGCGCTACTCGTTCTTGATGGTGACGATACCGTTGACCCGATACCGTTTTACGAGGAGGGCCTGAGCCAGCTACGCAAGGATGTGATCGATGGTGACATTCACAAGGAACATGACCTGGAGGCATTGCAGGTAGCACTTTCGGCACTATCGCGTGGTTACCGCATTTTTCGAGAAGCCTATGCTAATCGGCTTGATATTGATGCTAACGAGCTCGACGAAAGGGTAAACCGCATTATGCGCACCTTTCTAGAATCGGTCGCTGAAGCACCTTCTTCTCTAGATCAGAGTAAGGGGGCGCAATGAAACTCGTGTATTCCCATCCCAATTCCATGATCCTTGGCAGCATGTCTGGTGCGTTGAATGAGGAAGGCATTGAAACCGAGATTCGTAACGACATTCTGGGCGGAGCGGCAGGAGAAATTGCTCCCGGTGAAACCTGGATAGAACTTTGGGTCATTAATGAGGCTCAAGCTGAAGCAGCCACGCAACGGATCAAAGAAATACTAGAGCAACCAGAGCGTGATGACAGGTTGTGTAATCGCTGCCAAGAATCCAACCCGGTAACTTTTGATGTGTGCTGGCAATGCGGAGAACTGGTCTAAAAAGCTACTTTCTTTGAGAATAGGAATTTTAACAGGGATATTCGGCCAGTAGGCACAGTACCGAAACAGAAATGAGAATGTTTGTTTTTCAATAACTTAGCTACTTCACCACTCCCCTCCTAGCAGAGCGTAGCGTAGAGTGATGTTATCTACTTTATGGTTTAGCTAGAACACACAGGACTTTGAAACCTTTCTATAAAAAACTTAAACAGACTCTGTGCCTGTAAAAGCGAGCTCATCCGGTTTACAGACAAATCGAACCGGTGGAAAAGTCACCGTTTCATAAGCAAGACTCGCTGAGACAACGGTATAAGGATCCAGCAACGAATTCCCCCAGGCTTCACTGTCAAAACTCAAAAGCCGGGATGACAACCGTTCCACCTGACTAGCAACATGATGCGCTTCCAATTGAACCAGCCTAAGTCCGTTAGGCGTATGTGCAAGATTCAGGGTGCCGGTATATTGTACGTCAGAATTGCTCATTGGCTCAGGATCAAGACAAGCCGCTTCGAAGATAACTCTTGATTCAAAAATCACTTTAACATCAGTTCCATCGAAGCTATGACGAAAGTCAATCTCTGCTAATTGTGTTGAAAAACCAAACTCTTGCTTAAGCGCCGTAGCCGCTATCTGCGTATTCGTATATACACGGGTTGAATAGCCTCGCGCACGCACACCGCTGCGACAGCCAATTCGGCAAACGACCATTTTGAATTCACCGAACGGACTACGACCGATCTCCCATGCTTGCATTGATAATGTTGCGGGTACTGTCGGATGCAGTCCCTTTGGCAATACGGCTTCTCTGGCCTGGTTTCTCATCTCCATGGTCATCTGGAAACAAACAACATCCTCAAAAACAATTTCAGATGTACCGAAAGACTCAATCGTCGCTGCATCCTCCGCCAAGGTTTCTATGTTAGCGCTACCAACAATCATTTTTCAGCTCCCACAAACGCAGGTAATGACGTGGGTGTGTATACCGGAGCCGCCAGATCTTCTTTGCTGCGGAACCTGGGCATCACCTCTTTGGCGAATAATTTCATGCTCGCGAGCACCTGTTCTTGAGGCACCATTTCCATCGCATTTAACAAGAAGTTAATGCCGGTGACACCTATTTCCTCCCATTTCTTAATGGTATTGATAAGATGCTCAGGGTCGCCTACCCCTACTCCCTCAGGTAATCCTTTAGCTAAACTGGGATCATCTACCGCTGCTTTCTTTGCTTTCATGCCCGCACCCGCATTACCAAGGGTTTGGTACGCCCGGGTCGGATAAGCTTCACGCGTCCAGTACAAATGCGTATTGGCGACGTTAAAGGCATTCACCATCGGCACACCAATGTCACGGGCCTTACGGTAGTCTTCATCGCAGTAGAGGAAGTTCATCGTGTGCACCTGGTCGTTGATAACACCACCAACGGGGTCACACAGTTGTATACGGCGATGGTATTCTTTGGTTCGCCTTTCCTGCTCTTCATATCCGGCGGCAGAGACACCGAGGCATCCCAAACCACGGTCAGCAGCATCAAGTTCCGTGCCTGGCGTCGTGACTGTCACCCACATAGGTGGATGTGGATTTTGATACGGCTTTGGCAATACATTTCTTGATGGCATAGAGAATCCTTTACCCTGCCATTCGAATTCTTCTTGTGTCCACATCTTCGGCAAAACACGACAAAATTCATCCCAGGTTTTCTTTGTATCATCAGGGTTCACCTGAAATCCACCTAACTCTGTCCAGGTCGAGGACCTGGCTGTACCCACTTCCAGTCTGCCGTTTGAAATGATATCCAATGCGGCCGCTCTTTCCGCAACTCTTACTGGATGGTTCATTTCTGGCACACAAACAACGGCTCCATGGCCAATTCTTATTCTTCTCGTTTGAGCAGCGACTGCAGAAAGAAATACTTCTGGAGAAGAACAGTGGGAATATTCTTCAAGAAAATGATGTTCCACTGCCCACACATGATCAAATCCCAATTCATCAGCCAATCGACATTGTTCTAATCCATTGTGATAAACCTGCCATTCATTCTGCCTTGTTAATGGCCTGGGGGTTGATAGTTCAAAGAATATTCCAAATTTCAAAAACCAAATCCTTTTCTCATATGATCGAATTGTTCGTCTGTTGGTCTTCATGATATCACTTAACTGGAGTGTTGGCCCCTTAACTGGGTTGTCACCGCCCCCGCACCAATCTACCGGGTACGGCATCGGTTGCAATGCCATTTTGATAAGAGACTTCACGTCGACATATAGTCCCCAGATACCCGAGAACAGAGAGAAGCTCATCGGCGTGATATCAACCATCGGTTAGGGGCAAAGAACTCGTTTTGAGCCGTTTGAAGTCCGGCAATCTGTCATCGAACAGATTATTGAAAACCCCGGCACTTGCCAGTAATCTCTTTGTCAAAGCGTTTCGGGTCATCTATTGAAACAAGGAAAAGTAGCTGCCCATCGGCGCCTTTGTCGGTAAGTTGTACAGGGTAGCGGACATCTTTTTTAACATTCTTCTGTATCTCGCTCCATGGACCCGAGAGCGTGACCTACATTTCGCTTGTATCGCTGAACAGCTTGGGCGGCTCTGCTTCGCTATCTGCGAAAGACAGTGGAGTGATCAGCAGCAAACTGATCAGTGAACTCGATAATGCAAGGCGTGAATTCTTGCTGATCGGATGGGTTACCTGATATTCAGAGGATATGAATTTTAACCGGGATATTCGGCCAGTAGGTAGCGTATCGAAACAGTATCTAAACAGACCGGATGGTTGCTTGCTTCATGAAAGAGTGAAGCCGTATTGCGACTATTATTCGCTTAAGGCTTATACTTCTTGCTGCATCTAATAGGAGCAGGCAATGACTGATCTCGGTATCAATCCGAATGGCATACAGCACCACGAAAGCAATACGTCATGGTTTTAGAAGGCACCATGTCTGCGCGTGTGTTGAATGGTGATCAACAGGATGTCTGCCCGGGAACCATCCTTCGCGTGGAAGTCACCACGGGTCAGAGTCACTGCACCCGGAATGGTGAAGGCAGTGGTGTGTTTCTGTGCTGGGTCCCCGTACCCTGATGGCCTTCGATGGTCGATGCCTGTGTGGTCAGGTTCACTATCGTCTGACCCGACAGTTCCTGAACGCAGTCCACTGCTATTGCAGCATGTGCCGACGCGCTCACGGAACCGGTTTCTCAACGCACGTCGTCTGCCGACCGGACCAGCTTAAAATCGTTACCGGCACGCTCATCGATTACGAGTCTTCGCCCTCTGCCTTTCGTTCTTTTTGCCCCCGCTGTGGTACGCACATTCTCATTCAGGGTCAAAGTGGCGACAGGAATCTGGCGATCCCCGCCGGGACCCTGGACGGGATGCCGGATCTGACCATTCTTGCGCATATCTTCGTTGCCGAAAAAGTCGACTGGTGCCAGATCAATGACGGACTACCGCAACACCAGCAATGGCCTCCGGGTTTCGGCGCGACAGCTTGAAAGCCTCACGTTTGGACCTATCTCTCAAAGGCTGGGCAGCAGCAATATTGATCAGCGCTGGTATTGCATATTGGGAGACTCAAACTCTCAACCTGCCTAGGATCGTCGTCGCGCACCTGCTGTTTGCACTCAGCCTGTTCCTACAGGTACAGCCCGTTCGGATTGCGGTGTTCAGCGCTGCCCTCGCGCTTGTTATCTTTATCGGCAGCGCACGAGATTATCTCTACGCGGATCTGTCACACCTCTCGGCGACGGTAGATCTGATTGGGTTCGGCGCGACCGCCTGGTTCGCGCTCGCAATATTTCGCGGGCGAGGTCAGGTATGACAGTCGGGGGCGTACAGACAAGTTAAGTCACGCCATGGCAGCATCTGGCGATGAAAAATATCTATAAACGCCATCGACCCCCTCCTTCAGTCATCCAATATGCGGTTTGGCTTGCACACGAAACACAGATGTAGGGTCAGTGGATGGCGACTGGATTGATCACTGCTTGGACTGCTCCTTCGAATCGGGGCTGCCCAAGTACAAATAAAAATTCGGTGACGCTGTCACGGGCCAGCTCTCTACTGTCCATATTCTCGAGTATGTAGACACCGTTTTTGGCTAAAAGCTCGGGGTGAACCGGAAAAATTTCGCTGTCTTTTTCTGCGGGGATCACTTCCAAGGCCCAGTTGTCGGCGCCAACAGCGACGACACCCAATTGAGCAAGATACCGAGCGCCGCTTAAACCAAGTCCGGGTTGGCCTGCCATAAAGCGATCAGGGTCAGTATCCATGATGTCCAGCCAACCGGTGTGGAGCAACACGACATCGCCGCTTTCGATCTGCACATTAGCGGCCTTTGATGCACGTTCTATTTCTGGCTGGTTAATTGCGGTGCCTTCCGGGAGTGGATTCTTTCCTAGAAGTTTAGTCATGTCGAGCAGGATGCCGCGAGTAACGATTGGTGGCAGGTCATGAATCGAAAACCTGGTGAGACCTGTCGGAGTAACAAACTCGCGAGCGTGGGTGGCGTTATAGTAGACGTGGTTTTCACCCATATGGCCCAAGCCATCAATCTGACTGCCAATACCCATCCAAAGGTTCATCAGGTCATCATTGCCTGTGGCTTTGTTGCTGCCTAGGGGCGTACCTGTGCCGTCATCTAGCTGTAGAACCGTCATCGAATAGGAGCGGGGTGGATAGGCCGGCGAAGTTGGTCCCGTCGTCACCCCAAGCCGATAAGTCTTGCCGTGTTTGACCAGACGTATCGCTTGCAATACTTTTTCAGGGCTAAGGTTGTTAATCGCGCCCAATGTGTCGTCGGCGCCGTATTTGGAAGTAGGTACCTCTGCGTGTGAGGTGCTGAGTATCCAGACAGATGCAGTCAATATGAGTAAGCATATATTTTTCATGGTGACTCCGGTGATTGTAGTAAAATGAGTTGTGAAGAATGCCGAGTTACCTCCGCAGGTAGTCCGCGACAGATGCCGTCAGGCTCGGGTTAATCATCATAACAACGTGACGTTTCTTTCCGCTTTGCGGAAGGTAAGAATAAACCACGTTTCTGTGCTCAATGCCAAATAGCAGAATAGGAATTTTAACAGGGTTATTTGGCCCGTAGGCAATAAGTTTCGTTGCAACGCCTTTATCATGCGAAGATCATCTGGTTTAGGTACATCTAAATAAAACAGAACAACCCCTCTGGGATCTAAACATTCAATGATCGTCTTCATTCACAATAAAAGTTAAAGCAAATCTAGCTAGAACGAGTTACGCCAGCAAGACGATTAGAGCGTCAATAATTCCCTGGTTTCCGCAACCCCCCCCGCCTCGGCGTCACCCAGCACCGGAATCGTGTTAAGTTAGACAAATCAACGGGTTGGCGGAAAATGGCCACAGATGGTTAGATTCCATGCAAGAACCCATAATAATTAAGGAGCGAATATGAAGCCACTTGAAGGCGTTACCATCCTGGAATTTTCCACCATGATTACCGCCTCATTTGCGGCGATGCAAATGTGCGAGCAAGGTGCCCGGGTGATTAAAGTCGAGCCATTAAACGCTGGCGACCCGCTTCGTTACATTGGTGCAACCAAGGGCGGTATTTCCTCGTTATTCGCTAATTGTAATCGCGGCAAGGAAGCCATTCGTGTCGATATCAAAACAGAAGCAGGCCAGGCACTGATTCGCGAAATGGTACCCGAGGTAGACGTGGTTATTCATAACTTCAGGCCAGGCGTCATGGACAGGCTTGGTTTGGGCAGTGACGCGCTGCGCGCACTGAACCCACGATTAATCTACACCGCAATTTCAGGATTCGGTAACACAGGCCCGAAGAGCGGCTCACCCGCCTATGACCCGATCATCCAGGCTCAGTCGGGCATTACCGCAACCCAGGGTAAAGAAGAACCAGCATTCTTTCGCACACTGATTTGCGACAAGATCACCGCTTACACTGCTTGTCAGGCAGTCACCAGCGCGCTCTATCTTCGAGAAAAGACCGGCGAAGGCCAGCACATCGATCTATCTATGTTAGATGCTGGTTTATTTTTTATCTTCCCTGACGGCTTTCAGAACCATACATTGCTGGATGATGATGTTGCGCCGCAGCCCTTGCTCATCGATCTTCTCTACGAGCTAACCGTAACCAAAGACGGCGCAGTCACTATTTCCGCCGGTACCCCTGACCAACAGATGCGCTCACTTATTGCCATGGGGATGGAACATCTATTGGCTGACGAACGTTTTGATGACATGCAGAAATTGTTTGCCAACATTGATGTTTTTAAATCGCTGGTAGCGGGCGAGTACTTAAAGCACACCACCGACGAAGTAATCGCGAAAATGACAGAAGCGGACGTACCTTGCGCTCGCTTCCTTGATCGGGACGAGGTTCTGGCGCAAGAGCAATTGCAGGCGAACGGCTCCATTGATGTTATTGACCACCCGTTGATGGGTTCAATGCGAGTGGTGAAATCGCCACCGAGGTTTGGCGGTGAAGTCCTTGAACCCGGGTCGCCTAGCCCAGATCACGGTCAAGATACCCGGCAAGTATTGGCGTCATTCTCGGTTGGTGAAGACCGCATTGAGAAGATGTTTAGTGATGGCGTGGTTAGCTAGTCGCGGCTCTACATCTACTTGTACAGCGTTTGCATTCGGAAAACTGCCACATCCGGTAGCGGTTCAGCTTCATCCAGGTCCAAAGCAACTCTTCGCTCTTCGTCCGATAGTTTGAACGCAAGACGGCGATACAGTTCGCCATCGATTCGCATGATTACCGAATTGTCCTGTTCAACGTTCTTCGGCCAGTATTTCGTTACGCAATGTCCGCAGCCAACATATAGGCCACCGTTTCTGATCCATCCAACTACCGTAATTGAATGCGGTATCAGGTAGAGGATTCGGGTCCTGGTTTTCAGCGAAGTCACCACTTAGACGAGTGCCAGCGCGTTGTTCATCTGGATCAACCGGGACAACTAGCGCGGTAAAGTAGGCAATAAAAAGAAAAATGGTGATGACGATGATAAACTTTTTCAAAGTCGTGACTCCAGAAAGCTATTGTTAGGAGTGACTGGATGGCACCTCCATAAAGTTCATAGGGTAAGCAAGATAGTGCGCGAACCCAAGGAGAGGGTGAGTGATTGGTATCAATCCCCACTTTTCCTGAGGTGCGGATTAGAGATAATGGTGGGCTTGTCGTACACCCATTTGCGAGCGGTATGCCAAATGTCCTATCTTTGACGGCGCTATCTATGTTTTCGATGGCAGCCCTTAAAACCCCTGGTGCTATGAAGGCCCGTGGCGGTATGACATGATCAATTCACTAACACCGGATGGATACCATGGAACAAAATAGTTTTGACGCGATCCAGGAGGCGGCGATGAGCGAGGTAGAACCTTATGTCCCACTGCTCCAGCGCACGGAGGGTCAACCACCACCCAATGCGGCAAACGGTGGCTTGTCCTATATGTCTTGCGATCGTAACGGAGATGCGGGAACAGAGGCAGCGATAGAAACTGCACTTAAACAGATTGCAGATGGTGAAGGGCAGGCTGTAATCGACATGATTGAAAGTGCGCCGCCTGGCCCCATCGCGACCAAATGGGGGCTCGGCTTTCGTCGATATGCAGAATGCATTGCGTATATTAGAGACAACAACATTAAGGCACCGGAAGGCGGTGTTGCGATTCCGCTGCGTTACACCATCGACGAACAACCGTCTTACTCGATCGTCTCGAGCAATGGGTTGTGGCAGGACCCAGCTCGACAGGCGCAGGCAAAGGCACTGCGCAAAGATGAGAAAGACAGTGTTAGACGCAGTCTGTATTTTCCTCAGGTGCTACGAGATGCGAGGCGTATAGAGGAGTACTATCCTGATTTATCGCCATCCAGCCCTGAATGCATGGACAAACTTGGCGTCTCTCTGGCGCATCTAGAATCGGAGTGTGAAAACTTTTACGATGCAGCAGAAGTTGAACGTGTGTATTACCCCGAGATGGAAAAGCTCCTGCTTGAGTTTTTTCCAGACGCGAAGGATGCGCTAGTTTTTAATCATGATGTATTCGACAAAGATTACGAAGGGGATCGCACCGAGGATCAGGATAAAAAGAACCCGGGTGTAAACGCTAGCTATGCCAACCTTGTGCACAATGATTTAAACGACAATAGCGGTCGCGTGCGGTGCCGCGAGCTTCTCACCAGAAACCTTCGCAACTTTGGTCGCGAGCAACATTACTCCGAATCTGAAGCGGATGCGAAGATGTCACGACGTTTTATGTCGATCAATCTTGCCAAGCCGATGCAGACGGTTCGTCAGAATCCATTCGTACTTTGTGCCTGGCCGTCATTCTCGGATCAATCCTATATCACTGGCTATCGTGTGTACGATGATCGTGTCGGTGAAACAACACGCTTCACCTATCGACCTGAACATGAATGGTATTGGTTGCCTGAACAAACCCCTAGCGAAGTTTCAATGTTAAAGTGCTATGACTCAGTTACCGACGGTTCGGTCTCTCGTTGGTCGTTCCACAGTGCTTGCGTGGATCCAACGGCACCTACCGATGCCCCCTGTCGGAAAAATGTCGTCGTTCGATCATTTGTCTTTTTTTAAGCAGAGATATACTGGCGCGGGCATTTAGACTTCAAACCGGAAACGTTTCGCCTTGCGAAGGACTTTACCGGCTGACGGTGATGCAAAGCGAGTGCCGAGCCTGCCATTTTAATTTACTATTGCGTTCGCCCTACTGATATCAACGGAGACCAACATGCTAAAACCGGGAACAAGACTAAAGAGCGCTGTATGCGAGGCCGAATTCATGATTATCAAAGCTGGAGACAGCGACGAGCTAACCTGCGGCGGTATTGCGCTGGATGAGTCATCGGCTCGAATCGAAGGGGCATCCGACAAGATGGACGGCTGTGTGATTGGCAAACGTTACATTAACGCTAGTGAATCTATCGAAGTACTCTGTGTTAAAACAGGCGAGGGTTCGCTTTACTGCAACGATGAAGAACTAATGACTAAAGACACTAAGAAGCTGCCCTCCTCCGACTAGCCAATTTCTGGAACAATATTCACATGAACATCGCCCTTTTCCTGCAGATGGCCGCAGAAGCCTGCCCGGACCGCCCAGCGCTGACCCATCATGGCAAGCACTATACTTACGCGCAATTATTCAGTGCAGCAAAGCGTGCGGCACTTTATTTTTCTACCGGCAACTGCAAGTTTGTATGTTTGCTTGACACATCGAGCCCCGCTACGCCGATAGCCCTCATGGGCGCAGCTATAGCCGGCATACCTTATGTACCACTCAACTATCGTTTGAGTGAGGAGCAGATCACCCCTCTGCTTGATCGCATCAGTCCGGCCTACCTTATTTCGGGTCCACGGAATGAAACCTATGACTTTGACGGTTGGGTCGTTCAGGATTCTGCCGATTTTCTTAGCGACGTGCTGAACGGCGAAGACGTGGAAGTCACCTGGCATGAAGATCCTTCAGCCGTCGCGGTGCAACTTTTCACCAGCGGCACCACAGGCATTCCCAAGGCAGCATTACTACGCCATGAACATCTGGTGTCCTACATACTGGGGTCAGTGGAATTTATGGGCGCGCTTGAAGATGAAGCAGCGCTAGTGTCAGTGCCGCCCTACCATATCGCCGGTATTTCTGCAGCGATGAGTAACATCTACGCCTGCCGCCGAGTCGTGCAACTGCCAGACTTCGATGCTGCCGAATGGCTGCGCCTGGTAGCCGACGAAGGCGTTACCAGCGCCTTTGTCGTTCCTACGATGCTGACTCGAATTATCAAGGAAATCGACACCGCCAAACTGGACCCCAAAACGTTTCCCAGGCTAATGTCCATCGCTTACGGAGGCGGCAAGATGCCGGTGCCCGTGATAGAGCTAGCACTGAAGTTATTTCCTGGCGTCAATTTCACTAACGCCTATGGATTGACTGAAACCAGTTCAACCATCGCCCTTCTAGATCCGGATGACCATCGAGCAGCGGTCGATCACGATGATACGGCCGTGTATGCAAGACTCGGCTCGGTCGGAAAGCCTTTGCCTTCGGTCGAAATAGAGGTTCGAGACGAGGACGGCAAACAACTCGGGCCCTTCGAGCCTGGCGAAATCTATGTTCGCGGCCCTCAGGTATCTGGTGAATACGATGGACGCAGCGTGCTGGACGCGGATGGCTGGTTTCCGACCCGCGACGCGGGTTACCTGGATGATGACGGCTATCTCTTTTTGTCCGGCCGCGCTGACGATGTGATTGTTCGCGGCGGCGAGAATATTTCACCCGGCGAGATTGAAGACCTGCTTCATCAACACCCCGCCATCGCCGATACGGCTGCAGTTGGCATACCTTCCGAGGAATGGGGAGAAGTTGTCGCTCTCACCGTTGTTGTAGCGACGGGGCAAAGCATCACGGAGGATGAAATCCGGAGTCACATAAGAGAACATCTTCGTTCGTCCCGTGTGCCAGAGGCGATTCACTTCACCTTAGAACTTCCCTACAACGAAACCGGTAAACTGCTGCGCAGAGTCGTCAGGGATTGGTTCAGGCATGAAGAAGACTGATCGGCCAGCTGACCCCGCTCAGCTCGAGTTCCCAACCAATCTGCGCGTCGAAATGGATGTGCAGTTCGATGAAGTGGGAGACCACTGCACGCTCTTCGGCCTGAATTTCGTCGTAAATTAATCAGCGTTGTCCTCCAGGACAGGATATAGCTGTGTAATTGACCCATAAGGGCGAAATGAACTGTTTTTACAATAGTAAACCGGCGTCGCATTGGCCCACCGAGATTACCCGTTGGACTGGTCAACAACCGCATTTCGCCTACCACCGAGCTCAACAAGAATTTCAGCATGGCGCGCCGGCGTTAATTTGTAACCGGTATAAAACAAAACAGAAATGAACCCTAACCCGGCAATAATGGGCCCATAAAAAATACCCATGTTCAATAACGTTTGCGGGGCTACATCAGAGGCCGTTCTGATTTCGGGGCCTACGGGCCAGTCGATAAACTCTAGAGCCCAGCCGGCAATGACCGCGCCAAAGCCGCTGGTCGCTTTAGCTGAGAACGCCACAGCAGCAAAAAAAGCACCTTCCTGGCGGCGACCGGTCTCATATTCATGCTCATCACAAACATCCGCCATCATAGAGCCATAACCAACATTCGCCTGCGCCGTTGAGAAACCCTGAATCACCTTTAACGCCACCAAAAGTGGCATTAGCAGGGCATCACCATTGTCAGGAAACCACTCCAACAGTCTCAACACAACCGGCAGAGTCTGGAAAAATGCCCAGCAAAGCCCACCAAAAATCAGGCAAGCTTTCTTACCAAACCTGGAAAACAACCTGACGGAAGCAAAAGTGCCGAGGGCATTACCGACAGCGTAAGCGATCAGCACTGGAATGATGATCTTCTCATCGAGCTCCCAGAAGTAAGTGAACATATAAATGTCCAGGGTTCCCGTGACACCAACCATAATGTAGACCACCAGCACGCCGGTAAACAGAAACCGAAAATTCCTACTCTTAGTCACATCCTTAAAGTCACTGAAAAGTCGATAAAAAACAGTCATCATCGAAGCCCGTGGCTGAGCCTCAACCTTCAGAAGAAAAGGGATAACCCCTCGCGTACCCCAGGCACTCCAAAAAATGGTAGCCGCCATGGCCGCGGCAACACACAAAGCCCACGGAATATAGGCATCGGGTACGAAACGACCCTCAGCGCCGTCGCTTCTAAAGAAAGGAGAAAAAACCAGAAAGAACAACAGCAAGGCAAAAAGAGCACCGATGTTGCCGAAAAACTGCCGATAAGCGACCAGCGCCGTTCTATCTTCAATATTTTCTGTTATCTCGGCACCCAGAGCGATGTGAGGCACGTGATAAAGGGACATCATCGTTCTCGCCAGATTAGTAAAAACAGCCAGCCAGGCAAACAAAGCCCAATCAGAAGTTACCAGTGGAAAGAACAACAAAAAGAAACATGCCGACAATGGCAGGAATGACGCGAACATAAACGGATGTCTTCGGCCCTGCTTGGATTGCCAGTGGTCCGATAGAGAGCCCGCAAAAATATCGGAAAAAGCATCCACAATGACGGCTAAGCCAATGGCTGATGCCGCCAAACCTGGGCTCAATCCAAGTATCTGACTATAGTAAAAGAGCAGGAAGAACCCCAACCCAGTGCCAAACATACCCTCACCAGCCTGACCAATACCATAGGCAAATTTCACGTTGAAAGTCAGCTTCTCTAGTACCATATTGATCTCAACTAGCTAGGGGTTAGTAGGGATCAACGATAATCCCCCTATTGTTTACAGGAGTCAAAAGTAGTGGCTAGGCCACCATGGCCCGACTTCGTTTTGGTATTACGCCTCCGTTACCCCGACCCGGTTATACCTATGCTGATATAGGCATCCATATTCGTTAAAACATCCTGATCAGGATTGGACACTGCCGCCAAAGTTTGTTCAGATCTAGCCATCGACTAATGCCTGGACTACAAACTTAAGGGAGAGAAGGTGCTAGAGCCGTACACCGTTTTGGATTTCACCGATGAGCGCGGTGAAATTGGTCCGATGATTCTAGGTGACCTGGGCGCAGAGGTCATAAAGATTGAATTACCCGAGGGGGCTTCATCACGACGAGCAGCACCTTTCTACAAGGACGCGCACGAAGCTAGCGACCTTTCGAGTCTTCAGTTTATTGCCTACAACCGAAACAAACGCAGCATCACTGTCGATCCAAACTCCGATGAAGATCGTTCCGTGTTAGACGAGCTGATCCGGCGTGCCGACATTATTTTCGAGTCTGCACCTAATGGCATACTTGCAGAGTTAGATTTCGACTTTGCCAAGGTCTCGGCACTCAACCCCAATATAGTGCACGTCTGTCTTAGCCCTTTCGGCGCCACGGGTCCACATGCAAACTTCCACGGCAATGACCTTGTCATCGCCGCCATGGGTGGGCCCGTCGCATTGCAGGGCCCAATAGACCGGTCACCCGTTCGCATTAGCGTTCCACAAGTCTGGCGCCATGCTGGTATTGAAGCCGCTTCAGGGGCACTGGTCGCACTAACCAGGATGCGACGGACTGGTGGTTCTCAATTCGTGGACTTGTCAGCCCAAAGCGTGATGACCTGGACGATGTTAAACGCCATGGATGCATACGCTATCCAGGGCTTCGACTTTGAGCGCGGCGGATCCACTATCGCCAACGGTAAGCTTAAAATGGAGCTCGTCTATGAAACCGCCGACGGCTGGATCGTCGCTTTACCCACCAGCTCCGTCATGGAGGGTTGTCTCGAATGGATGATAAAAGACGGGATTGTCGATGCAACTTACCGGGACATCGATTGGCGAAACTATGACCTCAATATTCGCGAACTCGACAATGCACCGATCAACCTCTATCAGGCACAAGAACTTCTTGCATCTTTCTTAACCTTGCACACAAAGCAAGAGCTCTTCGAATTTGGTTTGAACAAGGGCATCACCCTAGCGCCAATCAATACGCTGGAGGAGCTTTTGTCACTCGAGCACATCCAGACACGTGACTACTGGCGGGATCTAGAGCTCAAAGACAAAACGGTGAACACACCCGGGCTCTGGGCCAAACCTTCTGCGTATAAAATGTCTATCCGCCATCACGCGCCTAAGCTCGGTGAACATAACCAGGAAATACGAGCCGAACTTGAGAAACCTGCAAAGGTTAAAGAGCCCGTTGGCCAGGAAGATCTATTACCTTTTTCCGGTCTAAAAGTCGCAGACTTTGCGTGGGTAGGCGTTGGGCCCATCTCATCGAAATTTTTAGCTGATCACGGCGCTACGGTGGTTCGAGTGGAGAGCGAGCTGCGCCCCGATGTGTTACGCGTCAATGGTCCTTACAAAGACAATATCGAAGGCTGGGATCGCTCGCAGTTCTACGGCGATTTCAATACTTCCAAGCAAAGCCTGGCATTAGATCTCAAGCAGCCTCAGGCAATAGAGATAGCGAAACAACTGATTGTCGGATCAGATGTCATGATCGAAAGCTTCGCTCCCGGGGCTATATCTCGAATGGGACTCGGTTACGAAGAAGTCAGAAAGCTCAACCCGAAGCTCATCATGATCAGCACCTGTCTCATGGGACAAACCGGACCCGCCGCTGAGTTGGCAGGATTCGGCTATCATGCCGCAGCCATCGCGGGATTTTATGAAATGACTGGTTGGTCTGATCGAGGGCCTATCGGTCCTTGGATTGCCTATACCGACACCATTGCACCACGATTTATCTCAGCGCTGCTTTCGGCTGCTCTAGATCATCGTCGCCGTACAGGCGAAGGTTGTTTTATCGATGTAGCCCAAATTGAAACCGCCCTGCACTTCCTGGCCCCTGAACTACTCGATCTGCAAGCCAACGGTCATCTCGCCACACGCACTGGCAATCGGTCTGTTTATGCTGCCCCACAAAGCTGCTATCCGTGTGCCGGAGAAGACAATTGGTGTGCGATTGCGGTAGATACTGATCAACAGTGGCAAGCCCTTTGCAGCACTCTGAATCGGTCAGATTGGGCAAACGACTCAGCACTCGCTGATAACCCTGGTCGTCTGCGAGCCCACGATCGCCTGGACGACGGCATTAAAGCCTGGACGGCAGATAAGGCTTCAGCTGATGTTATGGCTATCTTGCAAGCCGCGGGTGTGCCCGCTGGCATGGTCCAACGTAGCAGCGATCTTCTGCAAGACCCTCAATATCAACATCGCCAGTTCTATCGCTACTTCAATCACCAGGAGATGGGAACCATTCCCTACGCAGGACACCAATACCGTATCTCTAGCTACGACAACAGCCCTCAGGGACCAGCCCCCTGTCTCGGCCAACACAGCTTCGAGGTTTTAAGTGAGGTGATAAAACTCTCCGATGAAGAGATCGCTGAAGCTTACGCCACGGGC
>Ga0114993_10002886_pt1 | contig 18373 bp, 15 predicted proteins | sample ArcticOcean_MG_C_FD_87042 | JGI IMG/M metagenome (GOLD analysis project Ga0114993, IMG submission 87042) | Marine microbial communities from western Arctic Ocean - ArcticOcean_MG_CB2_150 | ecosystem: Environmental > Aquatic > Marine > Oceanic | place: Arctic Ocean: Canada Basin | collected...
GGAATGGATTGAGTCAGGAGCAATTTATGAAAAATTTTGGGCATTTGAGAGTCCTAAAAAGTCTGATTTTCCTAAGTTAAAAGAACAAGGGTGGAGTAGTAATCCTATTGATTTATTTGTGATAAAAAAAATGAAATCTTTGAGAATGAGCCCTTCCGAAGAGGCAGATAAGAGGACTCTCATTAGGCGCCTCAGTTTTGACCTGACTGGGCTCCCTCCGAGCCGTGCCGAGTTAAGAAAATTTGCTACTGATGATAGGCCCGAAGCTTATGAGGAAATGGTTGATAGATTGTTGTCCAAGGACCAGTACGGGGAACACTCGGCTCGTTACTGGTTGGACCTTGTCAGGTTCGCTGACACGAATGGAATGCATAAGGATTATTACAGGAACTTTATTGCGTACCGAGATTGGGTCATTAGGGCATTTAACGAAAATTTAGGATATGATAATTTTGTTCGATATCAGTTAGCAGGGGATCTTTTTTCTGAACCTAGCACTGATCAACTTATCGCTTCTGGGTTTAATAGACTTCACCTTATCATTGATGTTGGAACAGCCTTGCCTGAAGAGAGTTTCTTTAAGAACGTTACGGATAGAGTCACTGCCGTTGGAACGGCATTCATGGGAATGACGGTTCATTGCGCTTCTTGCCATGATCACAAATATGACCCCCTGACCCAGAAAGATTATTATTCGCTCTTTGCTTTTTTTAACAATATAGAGGCGAAGCCTGAAACTGAACGGGGACTAAAGAATGGGATTCAGCCTCCTTTCGTGGCTGTTCTTAGCTCCGATCAGCAGGAAAGGCTCAAAGAGTTGAATAGTCAAATTGTAGAGATTCAAAAGAAAGCGGAAGCAATAAAAAAAATAGAGGCTGTTGAAAAAGATCAGGTAAAAAAGAAGAGCTTGACTGGGGAGCTCACTGAGCTGGATTCAGAACAAAATAAATTAAAGAAAGAAAGCGAGCAAATTAATCGAACGCTTCCTTTAGCAATGGTCATGAAGGAACGGAACGAAGTGAGGCCAACTCATATTATGAAGAGGGGGCAATATGATGATCCTGGTGAGTTGGTGAGTCGGAACACTCCAGAATTCTTGTTTCCAATGAAAAAGATTGGGGAAGTCGCATCCCGGATGGATCTTGCTAATTGGTTTGTAGATAGTGCCAATCCTTTAACTGCGAGAGTTGCCGTTAATCGGTTCTGGCAGCAATTATTTGGGGTTGGATTAGTGAAAACCGCAGAAGATTTGGGCGTGCAGGGTGAAATTCCCAGCCATCCTGAGCTTCTTGATTATTTGGCTGTATTATTTGTTGAGTCCGGTTGGGACATTAAAGCTCTGATGAAAGAGATGGTCATGTCCAAAACTTATAGGCAGTCCTCACTCATGACTGCTGAAAAATTAGCGAGTGATCCGGAAAATCGTTTCTTGGCGCGAGGCTCCAGATATAGGATGGATGCTGAAATGATACGTGACCAGATCCTGTTCAATAGCGGGATGCTGTCTAACACAATGTATGGTAAGAGTGTGAAGCCGCCGCAGCCTGATGGGTTATGGAAATCTGTTACAATGATAGGGGAACGGTTCAAGGCAGATTCGGGAGAGTCAATCCGTCGCCGTAGCTTGTACACTTATTGGAAAAGAGGTATGCCACCTCCGCAAATGACGATACTTAACGCCCCAATTCGTGATGCCTGCGTTGCCCGCAGGGAAAGGACTAACACTCCTTCTCAGGCCCTTCTCCTTTTAAATGAGAGTGAATATTTAAAAAGTGCACGTAATTTGGCCTTGATTGTTCTTACACCTAAAAATGCGAATCTTGCGCAGAGGATTGCGTTTGCTTTCGAGACAGTCACTTCAAAACTGCCAGATCAAAAGGAACAGGTGATGTTGTCTGATCTTCTTAAGAGTTTACAAAGCTCTTATAATTCTCAGCCGGCATTGGCAGATGCGCTCTGTGAAGGAGTTCAAGTGCAAGGTGCTGATCAGAAAGCTGAGCTTGCAGCCTGGACCATATTAGTAAACGCCCTATATAACTTAGATATTACCAAGACCCGTGAGTGAATTTAATCGAGCAGTATTCAATTTATCAAACGCTGAATCACGTCGTTCCTTTCTATTAAATTCAGGAATGGGTATCGGAGCCTCTGCCTTTGCCTCTCTTATTGCTGGTAAAGCAGCTGCTGCTAAGGAATCTCATTTTCCGAAAGCTAGAGCGAAACGAGTGATCTTCCTTTTTATGGCAGGGGCGCCTAGTCAGGTTGACCTATTTGATAGCAAACCTGAAATGCACAAGCTTTTCAAGAGCAAATTGCCAAAGTCAGTAAGTAAGGGACAGAGAGTAACCACGATGACGCGTGGACGCGAACAGCTTGTGGCTCCGACCATGTTTAAGTTCTCTCAGCAAGGAAAGAGTGGTGTATGGATGAGTGAGCTTCTTCCGAACTTATCAACAGTCGCAGATGATATTTGTTTAGTCCATTCATTCAATACAAATGCGATTAACCATGATCCAGGGAAAACATCATTCTGCACCGGATCAGAAATTCCAGGTAAGCCGAGCATGGGGTCATGGTTGAGTTATGGGCTTGGGACATTAAATAAGGATTTGCCGGATTTCGTTGTAATGCCGTCAGCGTTCTGGAGCGGCAAGGTCAATGTACAGGCACTCTATGCTAGGCTATGGGGGAGTGGTTTTCTTCCATCAAAATTTCAAGGAACTTCATTTCAGACCACTGGGGATCCTGTGTTATTTCTTTCTAATCCAAAAGGAGTCGATTCTAAAGTTCGTCGAAGGATGTTGGATTCGCTAGCTGCTTTGAATCGGAAACACCATTCAGAGATAGGTGATCCGGAGATTCAGACTACCATTTCTCAGCAGGAGATGGCTTTTCGTATGCAGTCTTCAGTTCCTGAATTGACCGACATCTCAAAGGAGCCCAAAAACGTACTTGAGATGTATGGGCCCGAGGTGAATAAGCCGGGCTCGTACGCTAGGAATTGCCTCCTGGCTAGACGGATGGCTGAACGGGATGTTCGGTTTGTACAACTTTTTCATCGTGGTTGGGACCATCACACTAACTTGCCCGTGCACATGCGAGGGCAATGCCGTGATGTTGATCAACCCACTGCTGCTCTGCTCAAGGATTTGAAGATGAGGGGGCTCCTTGAGGATACTCTAGTTGTTTTTGCTGGTGAGTTTGGTAGGACCGTGTTCGGTCAGGGAAACATTGCACGTGATAATTATGGGAGGGATCACCATCCCCGCTGTTTTTCTGGCTGGCTTGCAGGCGGCGGAATTAAGGGTGGCATGCATTATGGAGAGACTGATGATTTTAGTTATAATGTTGTTAAGGATCCAGTAAGGGTCAGAGACCTTCACGCGACGATGCTGCATCTTCTTGGGGTTGATCATGAACGCTTGATCTTTCCTTTTCAGGGGCTTGATCAGAGGCTGACCGGTGTTGAGAAGGCAAGAATAGTAAGTGAAATAATTATTTAACAGTGAAGTTTATTCTAATGAACTCCTCGTTAGATTTTTCTTTGGGATCTTCTAATCGATCAATCTCAAATGGACGAATCACAGTGTTGCCGGCAAGATCTTCAATTTTTGTTTCGATAACGATTTTGTAATCGTCTGCTGTCCAGTGATCTTCGGGGACAAAGATCCAGCGTTTTTCAGAACCCTTAGTGTTAATGGTTCCTCTAATGAATTCTTTTAATGTCCCTTCGATCCAGATGAGCCGTGAAATGAGAGCGTGATCCAGGGGTTCAGAGAAATCGAGAATCAATGGATCCTTAGTTTCTGCTTTTGGAGTAATGACTTCCCAATGATTGGTTGAAGGTATTTGATTGTCCGGCGCGGTAACAGAAAATGTTTTTGTAAAACTCTCCTTTAGAGGAGTCCCTGATGCGTCCAGCCAGTCTGATTTAATTATAAGTTTATAGGATTCCCCTTGAATTAATATTGGGCCTTCGCTCTCACGAGGCGAGAGCCCTTTCTTAATTCGTCCAGGATCAAACAAGATAGTGATACGAGTTTCGCTCGGATTCCACAGTTCTTCGCCTAATTCCAAAAAAGGAAGTTCAATTCTTTTATCATTCGAATCATAGAGATGAATGTGCTTGTAAATATTGCCTTGGCTCATGGGGGCCGAGAAATGCACATAGAATTTAAGTAAATTTTCTGGCAGGGAATTGGCACTGGGATAAACATGCTTTACGATCGTTGAAGGTTCGGTGTCGGGCTTATTTATTCGAAATTTTTTCTTAACGCGTTGAGATCCTTTAATCTTTCCCAGGCCGGTCAGCTTTTCTTCTTCGAGGGTATGTAAAGTTACATGATAATTGATGTCATATTGAAGAGGGAAAAGAGGTTCGAATAGTAATTTGTTTTCGTTAAATCGATAAGATCCCTGAACAGGAGGCAGAGTCCTCCATCCAAGAGTATCTGAAACTTCTGCTTTAACATTAAATAACTTTTGCCAGCCATCCAAATCAGGGTTCCTAAATTTGAGTAATTGATTAGCTGTGTCTTTTGTGAATTCGACTTGGAATGAAAATTGATTAGTTTTCGTGCCGGTTTTGACTAATCGGATCTCAGAGCTGCTAGGTAATATTGCATTATTCTTTGACGATATGGAATGGCTAATGCAGCCACTCTGGATGAAAGAAAATGTCAGGCCAAGAATTCCTATGAATTGACGCTTCGATAAGGTCACGGAAGAAGTACCGCTTCAAGGTTCAGATTTTCATCTTCCGTGCCTCTGATCACAAGAGCATGTTGATTGTCTAGTTCAGCTAACTGATAAACCTGTGTCCAGTCCGATACAGTTTCGTATGGGACTCCTTCAGTTTCACCTCCACCAACTCTTTCAGTGATGGTTTTAAATCCACCAATTTTCTCTGTGGATATTTTCATTACGCCACGGCTACTATTTGCCATAAGTAAAAAATCTTTACCGTTTTTATTGTATACAATCATGTCGAGGGGACGGTTTCTATTTCCTAGTTCTGCTATTGTTTTGCCTTCGATCCTAGCGCCTTGATTAAGTTCTTTCATTGGGATTTTCACTAACGGAGTACAAGTGTATGCCGCAAGCAGATGAGGGGCGCCATCGATATCATAACTTACAAAGGTGCGGACAGGTGAGGCTGTCTCGTAGCGTCCGTGAGCTCCATGAAATATTTTAACACCTGTTCCTTTTACACTGTCCTCAAAAGGGAACGGAATGCTTCTTAGCGTTGAAGAGAATTCTTCGTTAGAAAGTCCCGCAACAATGACTTTCCCATTAATAAATCCGATATCAGTAATCGATTCCATCCTTTGATTCCGCTTGCGTCTGCCATTGCCAGTTACCTTGTCCTCAGGAGCATTTGGTAATTTTGCAATGCTGTGCTTGATATCTTGAAGGGAGATTACATGGATAGTTCCATTTTTTTGAATGGACAGGATGGCGGGGTTTGCTTCGGATCCTTGACCTCGCATGACCGACAAGTAGGCAATTTGTGAGTTAGAATCGACTGCCAGATCAATGATTCTAACTTGATCACTTGAAGTGCCGAGTACTGCTGCAACCTTAGTATTTACTTCTGTAACTTTAAAGTTCCCGGAATCTTTTTTAATTGTTTTTGGCTGAACCTTTATTGCTGTGATAGTAGCTGATTTTGGATCTGATATAAAAAGAACTCCATCTGGTCCGGTTGCGATGGGTCCGACCGATTTAAGGTTGACGTTTCCTTTTTCAAACGCGGTCGCATGAATTGGAGGAATGAACAGGATGATTAATGCGATAAGAAGAAAACCGGATAAGGAACTTTGAATGTTTTTCATTTTTGCGTTCTAAATTTGAATTATATACCTAAGAGTATCGTCATAAAGCAACCGACTCTGCAAGCTCACAGTAATTTGTTTCTTAATCATGATTCCAAAGTGCTGCCTAACCTTAATTTAAAGTGGACTATGTAATTTATTTTAAGCTCATTGAAGCACGAGTTTCTTAAATGCCGTATTTCTTTTCTTTGCAATTTGTCATTGAGGGCCCGTTATTTTGACTGGATGATTAACTCAGAAGAAAAAGAGAAGGAAAAATACGAAGATAGGCCTTCTTGGGCGAGTGAGCGCAACCGCACGCTCTCATGGAAGGAAAAGATAAAGAAATATCTTGGTCCGATAGGTATTGTTTTGGTTCTCGTTATTAAGTTTGGAGCAAAATTGAAGTTCTTAATTCTTCCTGCCGTTAAGTTCTTTCCGATGCTCCTTAAGACTGGCGGAACTATGCTGATTTCAATCTGGGCCTATTCCCTTTTTTGGGGATGGCAATTCGCGGCAGGTTTTGTGATTTTGATTCTATTGCATGAGTTTGGACACCTCATTGCTGCCAGACTTTTTGGTTTGCAGGTAGGGTTACCTGTTTTCATTCCTTTCATGGGGGCATTAATTGCACTGAAAGAGGCTCCGCGTCATGCCTGGGTTGAGTTCTGGATTGCTGCTGGGGGTCCAATAGTAGGTGGCCTAGCCGCACTTGGATGTCACTGTATTTATTTTGCCACTGGCAATGAATTCTTTTCTGCGCTCGCCTATACCGGATATTTCCTGAATCTATTTAATCTGATGCCGACCGGTTTCCTGGACGGAGGCCGAATGGTGACCGCTCTCTCTCCCTGGCTCTGGCTTGTCGGAATCGTAATTGCCGGAGCCTTTGCCGTTTACCGGCCTTCTTTTATTATTTTCCTGATTCTTTTATTTTCTTTACCTAGACTCTTTTCCCTTTTCCGTCAAAAGACTGAAGAAGAACAGCGCTTTTATGAGGTGACACCTTTTCAGCGTGGCGTTGCCGCGTTCGTTTATTTTGGCCTGATCCTTGCCCTAGGAGTTGGAATGCTGTCCTCGTTCGTTGAAAGAACAGCCTCCTGAATTAGAAATATTTATTTAGTTACGGCCTCTAAGTTTTGCCAGTAAGTGCAGGATCTCAATGTATAGCCAGATTAGTGTGACCATGAGTCCGAATGCTGCGAACCATTCCATGTATTTTGGAGCACCTGCCTCAACGCCATTTTCGATGAAGTCGAAATCAAGGACCAGATTAAGTGAAGCAATAATGACGATGAAAACGCTTATCCCTATACTGAGTGGTGAAGAGTCGTGGAGGAAGGTCATGTTCACACCGAAGAGTCCAAGGACTATGCTCATGAGATAGAATAGAGCGATGCCTCCAGTCGCCGCGCAGATTCCCAATTTAAAGTTTTCGGTGGCCTTGATCAGGCCGCTCTTGTAAGCCGCGAGTAGTGCGAAAAGTATTCCGAACGTGAGTCCAGCTGCCTGCATGACAATGCCCTCATATAGTGCAGCAAAGTAAGCCGAAATTCCACCAATGAAGAGGCCCTTCAATGCGGCATATAAGGGGGCCGTGAATGGGGCCCAGTTTTTTTTGAATATCGTGACAACGGCAACTATAAAACCAGCGATTGCTCCGCCCCAGATAAAAATTCCGGCGCCAGATTCTCCCGTCAGGACCATTTTCCATGTAATTGAAGCGGCCAGGACCAGCACGCATAATAATATGGCCGTCTTATTCACTGCGCCCATTAGAGTCATCCGGCTCTCCTCCGGATAGCTCAAGTTGCGGGTGAATGTATTATCGTTCAGTGCTGGGTTGGCTGATCTTATCATGGTTAATTTATATTTTATATGATACAGAGCTTTTTTCAACTCGGATCGAGACTGCTCCCAATTACTGGGATTTCATTCCAATCCGTTGTGTATCGCGGAGAACGGCGCTGTCTCTTCATATCCCAGGGCCGGTCAATTCCCTGAGCAGCTAGGAAAGTGGAGCTGGTACCATATGTGTTTTTTATAGATTCCAGCGCCTTCACGAAGCGGTTTCTTTTTTCATCATAATGATCTCTAAATAATAGTCCCTGATCTTGATCTCTTGTTCGTAAGTTCAATAGCAGGACTCCGGCCTTTTTGTAAGAGTACCCTTTACGGTAAATGGATCTGAGAAGTTCCTTGGCTGTGCTGAGGATTCGGATCGGATCATCAGAAGGCTCGTCAAAACCGATAGTTTTTGAATTGGAGTATTGTGGGTCTTTGCTGAACCCGTTTGTCATGATGAAGACTTGCAATCCATAAGTGAGGGATTCCTCTTTGCGAATCTTTTGAGTGGCTCTAACAGCATGATTTGCCACCGCCTCCTCAAGTTCTTCCAGATCGGTAACGGCCCGACCAAAGGACCGGGAGCAGCACACATTTTTCTTTGGTTCCGGGATCTGTTCGATGCTGATGCATTGTCGTCCTTGCAGTTCCTTTTGTGTTCGTTCTAGATGAACGCCACCCACTTTTCTGATGATGGGGGCCGGAGCATTGATCAAATCCAAGGCAGTTAAAATTCCAATTCTTTTGAGCTTTTCTTCTATCCTTCTTCCGATCCCCCATACCTCTCGAACTTTGACCGAACCTAGTAGGGACTTTTCCGATTCTCTAACTGCCAAGCATCCCGAATCTTTTTTCTTGGCCATTCGGTTGGCCATTTTGGCAAGTGTCTTTGTGGGGCCGATTCCGACAGATATGGGAATACCTGTCCACTTGAGTACCGTTTCACGCATTTTTCGAGCAACTTTTATTGGGTTATGAATTTGATCAAGTTTCAGGAAGGATTCATCGATAGAATAGATTTCAGCTTCTGAAGTGAATCGCATGAGGATCGAAACGACCCGTTTCGACATATCACCGTACAGTTCGTAATTAGACGAAAAAACACTGACCCGGTTCTTTTGGCATAGCTCTTTTACTTGATAATAAGGAGCGCCCATTTTAATTCCTAGCCTTTTTGCTTCATTGGATCGCGCAATTGCGCAGCCATCATTGTTCGAGAGGACAATGACTGGCTTCTCATTCAGCCAAGGCTTAAAGACTCGCTCGCAGGAAACGTAGAAGTTGTTGCAGTCTGCTAATGCTATCACAGGCGATGAATGACATTAGTGACGATTCCCCAGATTCTAACATCATCATCTTCGTTGATTTTTATCGGCTTGTATTCGGGGTTCTCCGGAACGAGTTCGAATTGATTTTTTGAACGTAGATATCGTTTAACAGATAATTCACCGTTAATTATGGCAATGACAACATTTCCATTCCTTGGTTCAGCGCTTCTATCAACAACGAGAAGGTCTCCGTCATGAATGCCTGCTCCGATCATGGAATCTCCCTTCGCTCTTACAAAGAACGTTGCTGCGGGTTCGCGTATGAGATGCTCGTTCAGGTCGAGCGAGCCTTCGAGGTAATCATCCGCGGGTGAAGGGAACCCTGCGGAGACTCCGCATGCAAAGATAGGTAGTGCGTATTCTTTGTTGCGAATGAAACGTAGAATTCGATCAACCTGACTCGACGGTATTCGTATGGTTTTTGTGTCTTCACCGTACTGGCCGCCCCTTGGTCGCCCAGCTCCTTTTCTTTTTCCACCTCGTGGCATTTTGAATTCTGTAACAGAATTCAAATAAAGTCAAATTCGTCCTGTTTCTTGCGAGGAGCAGCTGCCGTTAAGTCAGGACCATCGTTGGAAACTTTATTTACCAAGTCTGAAACGGTTCGGTAAGTACAGTCACTGCCATCTTGCAAAATCTTAGGCAAGGAATGGACAGAAAATGAGGGATCTAGCCATTTTTGCCAGTGCTTCTCAGGTAAGATGACGGGCATCCGGTGATGGATGAATCGAATCGATTCAGCGGCTTCCGTTGTGATGATGGTGTAGGACAAGAGGGGATTGCAATTATCCCTCTGCCAATTGTCCCAGATCCCAGCAAAAGCAAAGGTAGACATATCAGGCAAGTGAATGTAGTGAGGGATTTTATTTGTGCTGGTCACTTGCCATTCATAGTAACCGTCGGCAGGGATTAGGCATCTTTGTTTGAAGAAGAGGTCTTTGAATGATGGCTTTTCTGACAAAGTTTCTGCCCGGGCATTAATTGGTTTAATTTTCGGATCCGGACCCTTTGCCCAATTCGGAACGAGGCCCCAGCTCATGGATGAAAGAGATGTGCTGTTTTTGTATTTGCTGATCACTGGATTGTCTTGCCCAGGAGAGATATTGTATCTGGATGGGATAGATTTTAATTTTATGGACAGAGCATCTTCAATTTTTTTCTTTGAGACTTTCCCTGTCGAATATCTTCCGCACATAAGTATAGGAGGTTTAGCTTGTAATGACTGAAGGGAAAAGAATAAGGATGGGTTTTATTTTGAGCGGTCCTTGAGTTTTTCTTCAGCTAGAAGCCATGATTTTTCTATGCATGTGATGGAAATATTTTCACAATAATCTCTTTCACCATTTTCGAAGACGCATAAGATTTGACCGTTCTTTTTTACTGCAATATCAGAGTATCCTGAGAGCCCTTTATTTAAAATCCGTGAAGAGATCCATGTTTTTCCTTCATCTTTACTCAGACGGAGAGTTAAATTTTTTCGAGTCCATAAATTAAACCCTCCCGCATGATGAACTGCCGGATTAAGGAATAATATTTCATCTTCATTTAGACGTATAATACTGGCCTGACAGGCCGGACCAGGAAGTTCTTTGTTGACCGTTGGAATGGACCATGTCATTCCGCTATCATTGCTTATAGAAATAGTTCGATAACCGAACGAATAAGAGCTTGGCCCTGATGCTCGCATGTTCATTAAAAGGGATCCGTCTACTCTCTCTACGACGGTGCATTCGCCAGTACGAAAATCTGAAACATAAGGGATGAGGCCTCCGGCTTTCCATGTTTTGCCTGAATCGTCTGAGAAAATAATACAGGACTGGCCCTGTCTTTTCCCGTTTACTGTTCTACCAACATAAGAAGGAGCAATCAATCTTCCTTTCTTTGTTTGAATTCCGTGAACGGGACCTGCTCCGACATGTATGGGTGAACCGCCAAAGTCTTTAAGAAAAGAGTCTTTACTAAATTCTTTTGCCTTGGGTTCGTCAGAAGATTTTGCAAAAGGAGACCATGTGAGGCCCTCATCGGCACTTTGTGTGTGGAACAGGCATTCGCCACCGCCTCGAGTAAAAAGTAGATGTATGGTCCTGCCGTCACGGTCAATGATGGGGCATGGATTGCCGACCCTTATAGGATCATTCCCACCTTCTTCATGAATCAGCGTATGCTCGGACCAGGTTCGGCCACCATCCATGCTCCTTGTCATAATAAGATCCACATCCCCATGGTCTCTGCGGCTAGTTTTACGTCCTTCGCAAAAGAGGAGGACGGTTCCTTTTGCAGTGATGACCATCGTTGGGATCCTGTAGGTGTGGTATCCATTTTCATTCCTCTTCAAGATGTCCTTACGGAATATGATGCCTTCCTCGCTCATGCATTGCATGGCATTGGTTGCGAGCATAAGTAATGTTAGGAAGAATATTGTAAATGGTCTGGGAGATCTAAAGTGTTTCATTCTGGTAATGATTGAAAGGTATAAGGATTATTAATGTAAAAACAATTCTCTTTCATTTTAAGTTATGATTGTATTGTCCGGTTCAAACTTATTCCATAATACAAAATGCTTAATAACTTATGATTAAATACATCTGCAAAATATACTTAATAATGCTTTGGGTGTTGGGCCTGGTTTCTACTGCAGAGTCCAAGAATCCTAACGTTGTTCTTATTATGGCGGATGATCTTGGCTACCATGATCTTAGTTGCTATGGCCATGCCAGTATTAAAACGCCTATCCTTGACCAGCTAGCAAAGGAAGGGGTTCGTTTGTCGAGTTTTTATGCTGGCTCAACCATTTGCACGCCGTCCCGCATAGCGCTTCTGACTGGTTCTTATCCTAGTCGGCTAGGTTGGAGTAAAGGGGTTATTGGTTATATTATGAAGAAAGGTCAGGGAATGAGCCAAGGGGCTCTGACTATGGCGGAAATTTTTAAGGAACAAGGTTATAAGACAGGCATATTTGGAAAGTGGCACTTGGGAGATGAGTCTCAATTTCTTCCTCATGAGCAGGGCTTCGAAGAATCTTTTTATATAAATAAGAGCAACAATCAGACCAAGAAACTTTGGAGAAGGGATAAGCTCGTTCAGGAACCGTTTGATAATCGTCGACTCACTGAACAATTCACCAATGAGGCGGTATCTTTCATTAAAACCCATAAAGATAATCCTTTTTTTCTTTATGTTCCATATTCCGCACCACACTTTCCCGTTCAAGCCCATCCTGATTGGAAAGGCAAGTCCGAGTACGGATCTTATGGTGATGTTGTTGAGGAAATGGACTCCAGGATTGGTGAAATACTTAATGCATTGAAGGTCGAGGGAATAGAAAAGGATACCATTGTTGTGTTCCTTTCGGACAATGGTCCTGAGCCTCTGACAAAGGAATCAAAGGCTAATCCATTTAGGGGAAAAAAATGGAGCGCCTTGGAGGGAGGAAACCGTGTCCCCTGTATCGTGCGCTTCCCGGGCAAAATACCTCAAGGATCAGAGACGGATGCATTGATAGCTGCCATTGATTTATTGCCAACGCTTTCGCATGCTTGCGGCATTGATCTTGGGGCCCCCATAGGAGGGAAGAATTTGATTGATGGAATGAATCTTTGGAAATTCCTGACCGGTGAAGTTAACGGAGCAAAGCCGCGCAAGGACTTCCTTTACTGGCACGGGTCTAAAGGGTTTCAGGCCATACGAATGGGGGAATGGAAATTGTTTCTGAACCGTGGAGATGCTGGAATGAAAGGTAAGGGACCGGCTCTCTTTAATTTGAAAGAGGACATTACGGAGAGAGTGGATCTGAGTAAAATGTTTCCGGATAAGGTTCGTTCAATGCACGAAACTGCCAAGAATCGTTTAGCTTCCATCAAGGAGAATTCGATTCCTTTGGGCAATAGCCCAGATGATAAATAGGACCTTATTGAGCATCGGATACTCTGATGCGATAAATGGCTTTCTTCTGTCCGTCCTCTAAGCTCGTGTCTTCAAAACTCATGAGCGTTCCCTCAGAGATGAGAGCGTCCTCTAGCTCGCTCCAATCATTGATTAAATCGTCCCAACGATCTACTGAGTAAAATACTCCCGGCTCTGAGCGCCATTCTAGCGTGAAGGTGTTCTCTTCCTGATTGTAGTTAAATGTTGTAATTTCAAATGGTGAGGGAGCCCAGGTCGCGGCTTTCAGGAACAATGAAGGATCAAGGAGTCCTTCAGAATAACGAACCTCATCAATGAGCATTTCGTAAGTTTGATTGTTAAATTTCCCGAAAATTACAGAAGCGGCAGGGTGTGTGTAGCCATTTCCTTCAGTGTCAGCAAGTAACTTGGATTGCATGAATTCGTAATTGAGATAGAAGGTAACTTCTTGGCTCTCCTCGTCGAAGGTCATAGCCACGTGCTTCCACTCATCAAGGTCATTGATTTCGTCCCCGTCAAGGGACCAGTCAGTCTCATCGTCGTAGCTTGTGACTAGTCCGTCATCTGAGTCAGTGTCTATGAAGATTCGATTCTCTGGAGGGACGTTAGTCCCACCAGTTGGACTCACCACAAAGTTGGCGTTTTCATCGATGTCTTTTTCTGCTTTATTATCAGGCACGCCTCCGGCAGGAGTGTCCCAACGCGAGCGGAGTCGTCCATAAGATCCTTTGTTCGCATGATCATAATCAATCTGCCACTGCAGATCATTGAGTTCATGGCGTTTCAGGAACTGGTGATATGCTGATGGCTCTCCGATGAGTTTGAAGAACATTTCGACTGTGAATGAGGTGTTGAATTTTGGATCATCACTTGCGCCTATCCTTGCGTTTGCATTCTTAGCATTGAACGAGAATTCGTTATCAAGATAAGTGTCAGTGGCTGGATCATTAATGAATGCAGCAGGCACATCAGACGAGTAAATAGGATTGCCGGCGACTCTGGTAGCAGGAAGTAGTGGTGAAACTTCATTAGTTATCATGCTGATGGCTCCTTCATTTCGTGCACCTTGCCCATCCATTCTCCAGTGAGCGATAGTTTGAAGGTTAACTTCCTGACCTGTGATTCTTAGGAAATCATTAGGTGATAAGATGGCGTTAGAATAGCGAATTTCATCAAGAAGGAGTCCGTATTGCTTATTGACCAGCTTACCGAAGTCGATCGGTGCGGTCGGATGAGTGTATCCATTTTCTGCGCTATCAGATAGAGTCTTTCTTTGAGCCAGAGCGTAGTCAAAAAAGTATGACACTTCTCCCGAATCTTGATCAAAAGTGACTGCTACATGATGCCATCGTCGATCATCATTGATGCCATCCCCTTGCAGGGCGACCTTCTTGTCATTAGGATTTGCACTTGCGGCATCATAAATGTAGTCGCTGGCATTGCCTGTGTTCTGAGGACCAATGTAAGCACCGGATTCGTCTTTTGTTCCGGTATCAATAAAAACTTTTGCTGCGTTATTTCCTCCTTGGGGTGAAACGACAAAGTTGGTATTTTCATCCACATCTTTTTCAGCTACATTGTCTGAAATTCCTTCGGCAGGAGTGTCCCACCGAGAACGTGCTCTACCGTTGTAAAGACCATTATTGCTATTATCAAAATCAATTTGCCAGCGCAGGTCCGCGCCTTCTTGTCTTCTGACGAAAGCGTTCCAACCATTAGGCTCATCGATTATCTTTATGAAAATCTCTACCGTAAAGTTTGTATTAAAGTCGTCAGAATCTGCTATTCTTAGTTTTGAGTTAGGATCAGTTGCATTCAATGAGAATTCATTCTCAAGAACAGTACCACTGACTGGATCATAGATTTGCTTAGAAGGAACATCACTTGAATAGAGTGGGTTGCCACCTTGGAGTGCTGCATCGTGCGTTAGCAACATTTTCGGATGAGGTGATTGGAGTTTCGACTTCTGCCTCGTCAGAATCAAAGCGCCAGTGACCAACAGTGTCAGCTGCTGCCGGTATTATTAAAATTAAAGATATAATTGTGAGTCCTTTTTTAAGAGTCATAAAATTAGGAGTTATTGGAAAGTGTCATATTTTTTATTTCAATGATTTATCCAGATGTCAATAATGCTTGATATAATTTGATGAGTTTTTTGGAAAAGATGAGGGGATTTCTTTAGTTTTTGCGAACCTGCGCAAGTATCTCTTGTGGCAACTGACTCGTCACGTAAGATCGTGATTAAGTCATTATCAGTTTGAAGAAATGACATGGATATTTTAATTTCACAGCGGTTATCCTTATTCTTAAATTGATGCAGCCATGGGACTCCACAAAAATAGCGTTAAATCAATGAGTGATCATTCTGGTCTTGAGGCATGGGAAGAGGATCTGTTAAGAAGATACCCAGAAACGGGAAAGGTAGGTGATATTAAAGATGATGATACCTTCCGCAATTATGAAGCGGACACGAGGCCAGAGGTGAGGGAATTCTATAGGCTTAATCATCAGCACCAGACACTGCAATTTGCGAGTCAGAAGAAAAAGCATTTTCTGAAATTCAATCAACGCAGCATGACTGTATGGGAAGCAATTGATTTTCTAAATAAGTTAGTCGATGACAGTGACCCTGACATTAATTTGCCACAAATTGAGCATATATTACAAACGGCCGAAGCGATCCGTAGGGATGAGCATCCTCGGTGGTTCATTCTTACTGGGCTCATTCATGACCTTGGAAAGATTCTCTGTCATTTTGGTGAAGAGCAGTGGGCAGTGGTAGGTGACACGTTCCCTCTCGGGTGCCGCTTCTCTGATGAAATTGTTTTCCACGAATTTTTCAAAGACAATCCAGATACTCATATTGCAGAGTATTCGACTCCTCTTGGCATTTATGAGGAAGGCTGTGGTCTTGATAATGTGACAATGTCCTGGGGCCATGATGAATACCTATACCATGTCATGAAGGACCGCCTCCCGGAACCTGCTCTTTACATGATTAGATACCATTCCTTTTATCCGGCGCACCGTGCAGGTGAATATAATGAGCTCATGAACGATCATGACCGTCAAATGTTTAAATGGGTCCGTACTTTCAATCCTTATGACTTGTACGCGAAGAGTGAAGAAAGGGTCGATGTCGAAGCATTGAGACCCTTTTATGATGAGTTAATTGACGAGTACCTTCCGGGAAAACTGTCATGGTAACTAGATTAGTATTTTACATTATGCTGGGCATGACGGCTCATCTAGGTTGTGCGAAAGAGGTAGCACCGCTCAGGCAAGGTCACGCTCATAATGACTATGAGCATGGGCGCCCTCTTTTCGATGCACTCAAGAATGGTTTTTGTAGTATTGAAGTGGATATTTTTTTAGTTGAGGGAGAGTTTTTGGTGGGGCATGACAAAAAATATCTTAGTCCGGGGAAGACGATTCAGAACCTTTATCTTAACCCTTTGCGTGAGCGCATAAGAAAGAACGGGGGACGAGTCTACAAGGGAGGGCCATCTCTCACTCTCCTGATAGATGTTAAATCAGACGGTCCTGAGACTTATAAGCGACTCCGTACTTTACTATCAAAGTATTCAGATATTTGTAGCGGATTAAATGACGGAAAGTGGATTCAAAGAGCCGTGACTGCTGTAATTAGCGGGAACAGGGCAAAGGATCTGATTACTTCAGACGGATCCCGTCACGCTGGAATTGATGGGAGGGTCTCAGATCTTAAAAGCTCGGCCCCTCCACACCTGATGCCGCTCATCAGTGACCGATGGGGAAGTCATTTTAAATGGAAGGGAGACGGAGACTTTCCTAAAGACGAGCGGTCCAAGTTACATGACCTTGTCAGAAAAGTTCATCAGAGTGGAAGAATGATCAGGTTCTGGGCGACGCCCGACAAGGAACCTATGTGGCGTGAACTTAATGAAGCGGGCGTGGATTTGATTAATGCTGACAATCTTTCAGGATTGCGCCAATTTTTGAGGCCTTGAATGGGGCTGAACTTCCAATTTATTGGACAACATAATAGAAGTTCTTTATGAATATCTAAATTCCAAGAGTAATATTACTATCATGAATGAAGAACGTCCTTCCAAACTAATCTTTGGTTTTGTTATTGGTACCCTTGCTGGAGTCATTGCCTTACTTTTTGCTCAATATGTATTTAAAGGCGATGATTCTAAAGAAGTGGTCAAATCTCCAGTGAATCAGGAACCGCAGGCAGGTGCTGTTAACAAAAGTTCTTCCAATAAACCACCTAAGCTTTCACTAGTTGATACTCGGCCAGACAAAGGTTCGTCTACTTCAAAAAGTTCCAAAGATTCTGAGGATGACGATAAAGATAAAGAGGATGATGAGTCAAAGGCGGCATGGGATGCACTCAAGGCACTTGGTGATGCTAAAGACGAGGCTAAAGTTAAGAAACTAACTGAGGAACTTGCGAATAGGCTAAAATTGACCCCTGCACAAAAAGAGACATTTGAGGGACTCTTTAATGATAAGACGGCTCGGAACTCGACGGCTGGGCTGAAATTATTTACAGGAAAGGCAACCGTTGCTGATATGATTGCATCGGACGAAGAAGATTATTCGCAGATAGACGAGGAGATGAGGGAGCTCTTGTTAGGGGAGCAGTTAGAGGAGTACGAGGCTTATGCAGAGGAGCGCGAAGTTGAAAGAATCGAAAAAAAAACCAAGGGGGATCTTGATGGTATTGAGGGTATTCCTGGCATCACTCAGGAGCAGATTAGTGAGGCATGGGATGCACTCATTGAGGTTAATGCCAAAGAAAAACCAGGTACAATGCTAAACGAGAACTCTACTAGGGAGGAATTTATTGGAGTCATTGATAATGCGCTAAATAACCGAATTGAAAGTATGAGGCCGATATTGACTGGAGAGCAGTTAGGCGCATACCAAATTGGTATTGAGGGCTTTCGTAAAATTATATCTGGAATGGTTCCAGAAAAGTGAAAAGCAAGTAAAAATTATTTTTTTTTAAAATTAATTTATTGGTAAAGTTACTTTACCAATAACTAAATCTATATATTTTTAGTATGAATGCTAGTCTTTGATAGTTACTGCCCAGTGAGAGTAAAAGTTATAAAGGTATTCCTTTGTTTTTTGCTTCTTACGGCAATGGCTTCGAGTGAAGAGCTCTCTTCAGAAAAAGATTCAAAGTTTTGGTCCTACGGCCAAATTAAACAGGTAGATCCTCCGGTTCAGGAAAATGATGAATGGTCCATTAATGCGATAGATAAGTTTGTCCTCAAAAGGACCCAATCAAAAGGGATTCGCCCGAATGATAAAGTTGAATTAACCAAGATCATACGTCGTGCCAGTTATGATCTTATAGGTCTCGCGCCGACCCGCGAAGAAGTGGAGGCATTTATTGCGGATAAGTCGCCAGCCGCCTATTTAAAGCTCATTGATCGGTTGCTTGCTAGCCCTCATTATGGTGAGCGTTGGGGTCGTCACTGGCTGGAC
>Ga0114993_10002887_pt1 | contig 18369 bp, 17 predicted proteins | sample ArcticOcean_MG_C_FD_87042 | JGI IMG/M metagenome (GOLD analysis project Ga0114993, IMG submission 87042) | Marine microbial communities from western Arctic Ocean - ArcticOcean_MG_CB2_150 | ecosystem: Environmental > Aquatic > Marine > Oceanic | place: Arctic Ocean: Canada Basin | collected...
AACCTACGCGTTCCAGGTCAGATACAGCATGCAGGAAAAGCTTAAGTGTTCAGCACTTAAGACTAAAACGGTCACCTTCGGGGGGGCTTTTTTTGATCGATTCTGAAGCTAAAGAACCAGAATCGCTGTTAGTATTGGCAGCTTAACCCTCTGGAGTTCAGCGCATGCAAAAAGTATGGACGCCCCTGTGTGAGCGGCTGGGCATCGACTATCCAATCTTTGGATTTGCCCACGACGTTGCAACGGTCGCGGCGATTACCAATGCCGGTGGCTATGGTGTCTATGGAGCTACCAGGCGTTTCCCAGACGAGATCAGGGAAGAGCTGGCTTTGATCCGCTCCCTGGTCGGTGACAAACCTTTTGGCGTTGATCTTGTGTTGCCGCCGGGAATGCCAGAACACAATTCCAGAGAGGCAATCGAAGCCGAAATATCAGAGGAACATAAAAACTTCGTCTCTGGACTGATCGAAAAGTATCAGGTTCCTCCGGCCTCAGGTCCAGGCATGCGTACCCGCTTTATTCGCTCTTCAGAGGTTGAGGAGGCGCAGATTCAAGCAGTGCTGGAATCTTCGGTCAATATGTTTGCTTGCGGTATTGGCGCGCCGCCAGAGGTGCTAAGGCGGGCGAAAGCACTCGGAAAAACAACACTCGCGTTGATCGGAAGTCCGCATCACGTTCAACGAGCCGTAGCAGCAGGTGTTGATATGCTGGTCGCACAAGGTTATGACGCGGGTGCCCACACGGGCCCCATCGGTACCTATTCTCTGGTGCCGCAGATAGTTGACGCCGCAGGAGATGTTCCGGTATTAGTCGCAGGCGGTGTGGCAACCGGTAGACACGTGGCAGCGGGGCTCGCCATGGGCGCAGCGGGAGTTTGGATAGGCACCGCGTGGCTGCTATCTGAAGAACATCAAGAACATATGCATCCTGTTAATACAGAAAAACTTAAAGCTGCAGGAAGTGGGGATACTGTTATTACCCGATCGGAGTCTGGTAAAACATTCAGGCAAGTTAGATCGGGTTGGAGTCAGGAATGGGAGGCAGAAGATGCCCCCAAACCATTGAAGATGCCGTATCAGGATGTACTGGTCGGCGATTTACTAGGCGCCATTGAAGAACATGATATTGAACCGTTGATTCACTCCGGGGCAGGACAAAGCATTGGCTATTTTGACGAGGTAAGATCCGTGCAAGTCATTATGGATGATCTGGTGGAAGAAGCCTCAGCGGTACTCCGTCTTCAGGCCAGCTTTCTAAAATAAGTATTTCGAAACGGATATTCTCCAATAAACGCGCACATGCGGCTTCCTCAAGCGAGTGATGATGCCCTTCGTTCTGGTAATCTGTAGGATTGTCGGCGCGTCTGAAGATTGCTGTTTGTTGATGGACCGGGATCTAGTAGGCGTCGTGCAAGCCGCATAGCAGCTAACCCACGGCGACCTACTGGTTTGATATTTAGGGAGTGGCCCATGCCATGTGAAAAAAAATGACGGAAATCGAGCAGGATATGGTCATTCCACGCCTGATTCTGGGATCTACTTCCCCCTACCGAAAAAAGCTTCTGGCTAGCCTGGGTGTCACATTTACCCAGATGCGACCCGACACCGATGAAAGCCCGAACCCGGGCGAGAATCCCAGCTCGCTGGCATCGCGATTAGGTGTCTCAAAAGCCCAGTCGGTCGCCGATCAACTGCAAAATGAAGCACACTGGATATGTATCGGTTCCGACCAGGTGTGCCACCTTGAGCACACACTTTACGGCAAACCAGGAACCGCAGAGCAGGCTGCGCTTCAGCTCACTGCTTTTAGTGGTTGCTGGGTCACGTTCAGTACATCTCTTGCGCTCATTGCCAGTAACGGGCAAACATTTAGCGCTGTGGAAGACTATGAATGCCGCTTCAGGACATTGTCGAGTAATGAAATCGACACTTATATCCAATTAGACCAGCCCCTCGATTGCGCCGGCTCTATCAAGGTCGAGCAAGCTGGTGTCAGTTTGCTCTGCGACGCTCGGGGGCGGGATATAAATTCGCTCTATGGGCTGCCGCTCATGCTGTTATCTGAAGCACTACAGTCATTTTCTTATAGTATATTTGACTTTAGAAAATGATTTTAAGTCACTGAATATAATAAGATCTAGTTGAGAAGCTAGCATTAACTTTAAGTAGGAAATCCTCATCCATTGGCGCCTTTGCATGGATGGCAGGTCTATCTCCAAGTGCTGGAATCTGTAGTTCCGCTGCATGCAACATAAGTCGCCCTTCTATCCCTGAGGTTTGGTCCAGGGTCTGGTCCCCGTACCTCGTGTCACCGACCAATGGATGTCTTGCCCATCGGGCGTGCACTCTTATCTGGTGGGTACGACCCGTTCTGGGTGAGGCCCTGACTATAGACATTTCATCATTGGCCTCGAGTAATGAAAAATCGGTCACCGCGTACTTACCCTGGCCATTCACGCGAGTGACGCGTTCTTTTCCAGCGATAGAACTCGTCAGCAAAGGCTGATCTATTTGGACCATCTTCCTTGACCACCTGCCGTGTACCACAGCCAGATAGTGTTTCCTGATTTGTCCGGGTTTACGTAACGCGTCCTGCAATAATCTCAGATAACTGCGGCGTTTCGAGACCATCAGGCACCCGGACGTGCCCCGGTCCAGTCGATGTACCAGTTCAAGACGGTTGCCCTCAGGCCTGGCATGGCGCAACGATTCTATGACACCTACACTGACCCCACTGCCCCCATGAACCGCCATGCCTGCCGGTTTGTTGATAATAAGCAGGTGGTCATCTTCATAGACCATCAGGCTCTCAACGTCATTAAAATGGCCAACGGCAGTAGATCTGGCCGGCAGGTGTTGAATCGGTGGAATTCGAACCAGGTCACCAGCAACGAGTTTGACCTCTGGTTTACACCGTTTGCTGTTAATCCGGACCTCTCCCTTGCGGATAATCCGATAGATTCGGGACTTGGGTAGTCCTTTGAGTGTCTTGATTAGATAATTGTCCAGTCGCTGACCTGCCATATCTGCATCGATTTCATGTATTTGAACTTTACTGGACGTCGTCATCGGCGAATTCAGGCTGTATTACAGTGGTTTACAGGGCACAAAAAGCATAATTTGAAACATTGCTATTTATTGCTATGATAGGCAGCAGACGGGTTTATACACCTTTTGAATAACACCGTCATTTTTTATAGCGTTATCGTCAATAGAGTGTACCTACAAAGACAGGTCGACGAAGAAACGCTTTTACCCTCAGGTTTTCGTATCACGCTTTTTAAAAGTGATAGAAATTTGAGAAATAAATATTTGGGGTCTAGCTTCAATTAAGTAGCTAGGCAAGCAATAACCGCGTCGAAGTGCGGAAAGTGCAGCGTCAAATCGGTTAATTTGATCAGTTTAGAACTTTCATCAATTTTGAATTTTTGTTGACCCCACAACACCGGGTCTAAAGTAGAAAACTGTAAAAATACCAGAATCCTGGGACCCTTAACTGGGACCAACGGAGTCTATTTGTAAGAGCGGCCCTGTGGCCGCAGCACTGACAATAAAAATGATTTGGCGGTTCACCTGCCGCGCCCAAGGCGCCTGAAATAGTGTGAATCGTAATGAAACGAATGTTAATCAACGCAACTCATAGTGAGGAGTTGCGAGTAGCTCTTGTAGATGGGCAAAAACTCTACGACCTGGACATCGAAAGCCGGGTCCGAGAACAAAAAAAGTCCAACATCTATAAGGCCAAAATCACCCGGGTCGAGCCCAGCCTCGAAGCCGCCTTCGTAGAATACGGCGGTAACAGGCATGGCTTCCTGCCTCTAAAAGAAATTTCCCGCGAGTATTTCAGGGTACCCCCGAACGAGATCCGTGGTCGTGTCAACATCGCAGAAGTCGTTAAAGAAGGTCAGGAAATCATTGTCCAGGTGGACAAAGAGGAGCGTGGCAATAAAGGCGCTGCTCTAACCACCCAATTATCACTTGCCGGCCGGTACATGGTATTAATGCCCAACAATCCCAGAGCTGGTGGAATCTCTCGAAGAATTGAAGGAGAAGAAAGAGATGAGCTAAAGGAATCCATGTCGCAATTGGATATCCCCAAAAACATGGGTGTTATTGTTCGAACTGCTGGTATTGACCGCAGCGTTGAAGAACTACAGTGGGACCTTAATTATCTGGTTCAACTCTACGAGGCCGTCACCAAGGCTGCCGCCGAGCGATCTTCCCCCTTCCTTATCTACCAGGAAAGCGACGTTATCATTCGTGCGATCCGGGATTATCTCAGGGACGACGTTGCCGAAATTTTACTGGACACGCCTGAGTCATTCGAACAGGCCAACCAGTTTGTAGACCAGGTAATGCCTCAATACAAATCACGGCTGAAGCTCTATGAAAGTGATGTCCCGTTATTTAATCGATACCAGATTGAAGGCCAGATTGAATCAGCCTTCAATCGCGAAGTACGTCTGCCTTCCGGTGGTGCATTGGTTATCGATCCTACCGAAGCCCTGGTATCAGTCGATATCAACTCGGCTCGAGCCACTCGTGGCGCAGACATCGAAGAGACTGCACTCAACACGAATCTAGAGGCTGCAGAAGAAATCTGCAGACAACTAAGGTTACGTGATATTGGTGGCCTGGTAGTGATCGATTTTATCGACATGACCGCCTCGAAAAATCAGCGAGCAGTAGAAAACAGAATGCGCGACTCGCTGCAGGTGGACCGGGCACGAGTGCAGGTTGGCAAGATTTCACGATTTGGCCTACTGGAAATGTCCAGGCAGAGGCTCAGGCCTTCACTTGGGGAAACCAGTGGTGTGGTCTGTCCAAGATGTAGTGGTCTTGGAACAATCAGAGACGTAGAGTCATCCGCGCTAGCTGTCATCAGGATGATCGAAGAAGAATCACTGAAGGAATCCAGCTCAGAAATCAGAGCGTTCCTGCCCATTAGCGTTTCATCCTTCATACTTAATGAGAAACGAAATGCACTTTCCGAGCTTGAAGAACGCAGTAAAGTGAGGGTAGTGGTTGTCCCGGACCCACAGATGGATACGCCGCACTACCGCGTAGAAAGAATCAGGACACAGGATGCGACAGAAGAAACAGCAGCTTCCTACGACATCACCAGCTCTGAGGAACTAGAGGAACTTGTTGTTACTGCCGCTAAACCGGTCGCAGTAGAACGGGCGGCGGTACAAACTGTTGCACCACCTGCCGCTGAAAAAGCAAAAAACAGTGCGAAGGCTAAGCCAAAACCAGCAGCAAAACGAGCACAGAAAGGCGAAGGTTTTATTTCGAAGCTTCTGGGCAAACTGTTTGGTGGCCCGAAAAAAGTTGAACCCAAGCGTGCTGACCAAAAACGTCAGGGTGGTCGGAATCGATCACAGAATAACCGGGATGGCCAGGGTAACCAGAATCGACGTCCTAACAACGACCGAAATCGTCAGGATAATCGGCAAAACAAAAAGCAGGATAATCGACAGGACAATCGCCGTTCTGAAGAAGGGCGTAAACCTCGCGACAACAAGCAGAATGAGAATAAGCGACCTGCAAGGGATGAGACAAGCGATCGCAAGACTGATCAGGAAAGAAAACGTCCTAACAATCCACGGAATGAACGCAAAAACCAAAATGATCAGAACGATCAGAACGATCAAGCTGCAAATGGTGAAGGGCGTGACAAGAGAAATCGCGGTAACCGGGAACGATCTAACCGGGGCAAACGAGTTCGCGAGGAGGAAGTCACCGCGACAACAGTACAGGAAGTCTCTGATCAGGCTGTAGCACCTGATCAAGCTGTGGCACCTGATCAAGCTGTGGCACCTGATCAAGCTGTGGCAGCGCCTGAATCCACGAAAGCACCAGAGCAGGCTGTAGCGGCTCCTGTCGCGGCAATGGAACCTGCAGTCGAGCAAACACAGCAGGAACCTGAAGTAGCGACACAGGAAGCACCGGTCAAGGCTGTTGTCGCCTCCGGTGATACCGAACAACAGGACAGTTCACCGAAGAGGCAAGAAGCACCAGCACCAGTTATCGCTGAGGCGACTGCGCATCCCGCTAGTCTTGGACGAATTGGAAATGACCCAAGGGATAACCCGGCTAAACAGCGTCAGTCGACAGTTTTACAGCCAGGGGTTGCTAAAAGTGCCGCGCCAAGTCCGTTGGTAAATTCCCGGGCAGTGGCAGAATCACACCCCAGTCTTGTTGGTCGTATCGCCAACGATCCAAGGAGTGCTAACCAGCCCAGCGATGAAGACTAACCAAATCAAGTAGATCATTAGGGTATCTCAAAACCGTCGGGATAGATTCTGGGTTCAATTTCCAGATCTATCCCGTAGGTGTGCTTCACTTTCTGTTTGACAACGCCAACCAGTTCAAACAATTCCAGCTGCGTACCGCCCCCCTCGTTAATGATGACCAGTGCGTGTTTGTCTGATACTACAAACCGGCCTACTCGGTAGCCTTTTAATCCCATCTGATCAATGAGCCACGCGGCCGACAGTTTTTTCCCACCTGCCACATCAAATTGCACGAGGTCAGGAAATGCTTTGGCGACGGCTTCGGCTCGCTCAGCTTCCAACACCGGATTTTTAAAAAAACTACCCACATTCGGAACCCGTGAGGGGTCCGGCAATTTTTCCGCTCGGATATGCGAGACCGCCTCTGCAATGGATTCTCCTGAAATGTCGAGCCTGTGTTCTTTCAGGTAAGAAACAATACCGGGGTAAGTGGTAACACATTCACTGATCTTTGAGAGCGCCAGACTGACCTCAGTGATAAGCCATTCATCATTTTTTTTGAACAGACTATCCCTGTAAGCGAACTCACACTCTACCTTACCAAACGTTTTCTGTTCCAGAGTAGGAAGATGTATGGCTTTGAGTGAAATGAATCTATCACTCAGTTCGACGCCGTAAGCTCCAATATTCTGGACCGGTGCAGCGCCGACCGTACCCGGGATTAAGGCAAGGTTTTCCAGGCCAAACAACCCGGAACCGACGGTCGAGCGAACCAGCCTGTGCCAATTTTCGCCACCTGCGGCATGCACGACTTCGGCATCACAGGTCACCCCGGGGATTCTGTTCTTGATGACCAGTCCGGCCAGATTGCCCGCGAGAACAATATTGCTGCCCTCGCCAAGCGAAGTGACTTTGAGCTTATGGTTTAACGCGAACTCTGCAGCCTCAAGCAGCGCGTCCACGGTAAAGGCTTCACAATACCACTCGGCCCGGGCGTCAAGGCGTAACGTGTTTTTGTCAGCCAGTGATACGTTCTGGTGGATCTTCAATCGACACGCCTAAATTGATTCACGTTGAGCATAGAAACCTCGACGTGGTAGGTACGCCTGCCACTTCATCGATGACTACTTTTCCTCGAGAATCATGGCCAGAATATCTTCGAAGGCTTCTTCTGCCAGTGTTTGCATTTCTGCATCAGTTCTATCCTGTATCGGATGACCAACGAACACTTTATAAGGGTCAAACCCTAGCGATTCGGCCTGGGCTTTCGCCGCCTCAATAAATTCTGTCGATGCAATGAATCCTCCAGGAACTCCCCTGCTATCCAGGTCCATAATGTCATGCAAACTGCACGACGTGCACGAACCTCAGTCCGCTAGCGATTCAATGACGACATCACATTCCGCTGCGATCTGTTGATTAAGTTCAACCGGTGCAACCCTGGTGAATGTTGGTTTGATATAGCGTTTCGTTGTCAGGCCCTTTTGAATAAGAAGATCTTCGAGTCGGTCGATGAAAATGTTCCCCTTGGGCTTTGAAATATCCAGCAACCCAACCGTCTTGCCTTCAAGATCTGCTGGCCTCGGCAATGGCTGTCTGTTTTCAGGCGCCCGCTCCGAGGTTGGATCCATCAATATAGTCATAGTTTTTCCTCTCTTTTCTTATTTTATTTCACGGGTCACCGGTACGCTACCAATAGTGCCGCTGGCACCCCATCCCGCGATAATGGCAGAAAACATACCCGCGCTGCCACCAGCCCTGACGATATTGAGTCCACCTTCCCTAAATTTAGGCAATTGTTTGCCCGCTAGCTTCTCTGGAATTCCCTCAGCGATGCCACCTGCACCGGCAACTAACTCAGATCCATCGATCATCAAAAGCCTATTCAGGCAATTTTTCACATCCTGCTTGGTCCAGCCAGCCAGTCGGTAAACTCGCTCATGTTCCGGTGAAACGACCAGTATTACATCCGCCGCCATGATCATTTTAGGATGGCCCACGACTCTTAACGCGGCTGCGAAACTGCGGCTTAACGATTCTGGGTCACGTGACTTCTGGTCGACAATCCCTTGCATGCCATCGGCTGCAAACAACGTGACCGTCGATGCTGTTTCAGAAAATCCCTTCTCGACAGCCAGCGATTCCCAGCAGGAGTTTGTCTCGTCTTCTGCGAAACAGTAAGTGTACTTCCCGGGGTTTCCGAACACCGATCGATCTACCCCCCCAGGTTTACCACCGCCAATGTTACGAATAACCAGTTGCAGGGCCCGTCCAATAGTGCCGTTTGCCCTGTTGCCCTGCCCAAGCGCGTTGCCCTTCGAATTCATCCCGATAGCACGGCTCAGGGGTCCGTTTACGATCACCAGGGGGCCTGAAAAATAAGTCGTCGCCAACAGACCGTGCATGCAGAATTCATCCTGCAAGGCGGCCTCTACCGATGCAATCACAACCGGCAGATATTCTGGTTTACATCCGGCCAGCACTGCATTGATCGCAATTTTTTCGATCGTGCATGGCACCAGATCCGGCGGAACAACACCGATGACTTCATCTGGCGACCTTTTCGTGCCCGTCAGCATACGCATAACGCGTTCCGCTGTAGGCGGCACCACTGGCAAACCATCGGACCAGCCCCTGTCGTAGCAGGCCTCTACATCATCTTCTTCCATTGATATGGTTAGTTCGCGGGATTGCAGCTTATCCCTGTCAAAACGTGCGGCCAACTTTTCTGGCATACCGGGGTCCACGCTCTTTGATCCACAACCTGGACGAAAGTCCGGCAAATCAAACCCTAAAGGTCTCCCTGTCAGCGCCTGCCATTCGCTCTTTTCCCAACCAACCACCCTTGCTAGCTCTTCACCATTATCATCAAACTTAATGAGCGTCGGTACAGTTTCAATTCGACGATGCCAAGAGTATTCGAGCTGCGTATCGTCGATCACCGAGACACCAGACGGGAACTGAACGTTATCCTGGCTGTATATCGTTAGCTCGTCATCTCCTTTCAATTGTTTGATGACGGGCACTACTAACTGACAAGTTGCACAATCTTCCTTCACAATAACCGAATAACTCATGCGCCCTCCTTCAGGACCTTAAGCGTGCGTTCAACATCTCCCGGGACGTCGATTCCTGGTGGAATTTTATCGGGGGAGATGGCAATTTTTATTTTTTCACCGTTGTACAAGGCACGGAGCTGCTCTAACTTTTCGGCTACTTCCAGTGGCGCAGGATCCCAGGTAACAAATCTTGCCAGCATCGCTGCTGTATAGGCATAGATACCCAGATGGCGATACCAGCTTATCCCATTCGGAATCGACCCGGATCCGAAGTGATCCCTGGACCAGGGAATGGGCGCGCGTGAAAAATACAGGGCAATGCCGTTAGCGTCCGAGATGACCTTAACCACATTGGGATCAAATACTTCTTTTGGATCAATGATAAGTTCACAGAGGGTCGACATCTGAACATTTGAATCGATCATCCCTGCCACCTTATTGATCACAGAGGGAGGGATGAGCGGTTCATCACCCTGAACGTTTACAACAATGTCATCATCACCCAATCCGATAAGGCTGGCCGCCTCGAAAATACGGTCGGTGCCCGTTGGATGATCCGGGTTGGTCATAACAATCCGGCCACCAAAGCTCTCTACTTCGTCTACAATCCGCTCATCATCCGTTGCTACGTATACGGTATCAGCATCACTATTGGATGCCTGTTCGTAGACTCTTCGGATCATGGACTTGCCGTCCAGATCTATCAGCGGCTTTCCCGGGAACCTCGATGATTCATACCGGGCCGGGATGATGACGTTAAAACCAGCTATGACACTTCATCCGATTCCAATCGACGGGCTTCTGATTCCAACATAATTGGAATGTCGTCCTGTATTGGAAACGCAAGCTTCTCTGCGTGACAGACAAGCTCTTCATTTGCCTTTTCATAGGTCAAATTCCCCTTGCAAATCGGGCAAACGAGAATCGCTAATAGTTTTTTATCTACAGGCATATCAGCCTCCGGTAGTACGTTTTATTTTTTCAATCCCTGCCTTATTCAGAAGGGCATCAATTTTCGCTAAATCAAAGCAGGCTTCGACTTCCAGATACCAGTATAGGCCCTCTGGCAATCCGGATATGTCGAGTTTCACCGCGTCCTTTTCTGTCATTACTACAGGGATATTGTCATCGAAGTTAACATCTTCAATTGTAAATGCATGATGATCAGGAAACTCGTGAGGTATGACCACAATTCCAAGTGAGTTAAGCGTATTGAAAAAACGCTCGGGATGACTAATTCCAGCCACAGCATGAACAGTTTTACCGCCAAGTGAATCAGCAGGTTCCCCGTCACCGGTGGTCATATTCACAAGTCTGACCGGTTTTAATTGCATCATTGAGGAGTTTGCAGCATTACCCAATCGCGGTACGCTGTGCTCACCGTTAATGACAACAAGGTCAACTTCTTCCAAACGCGACACTGGTTCCCTAAGAGGCCCAGCGGGCAGACAGAGCCCATTACCGAGGCCTCGCACACCATCGATCACCACGATCTCTATGGCTCTTCCCAACGCATAATGTTGCAAGCCATCATCACTCACCACGACATCGCAGTCATGATGACTAATAAGTTCTTTCACCGCACGAACCCTGTCCGGGTCTACAACAACGGGCACTCCAGTGCGCTTGTAGATCATCAGGGGCTCATCACCGACTTCAGCACCCGATGAGGTCATAGTCACTTCGACCGGGTAATGGTTAGAATTAGCGCCATAGCCTCGGCTTACCACGCCAGGCCTCAGACCCAGCTCTATGAGGTATTGTACGATGCCAATAACCAAAGGCGATTTACCGGTACCTCCCACCGAAATATTTCCGACTATAATGAGCGGTACAGGCGATTTCCAAACCGATCGTTTTGTCAGCCAGCTTCTACGAAGCGAGGCGAGCATCCTATAGAGATAAGATAGCGGTGCAAACGCTTTAACCCACAAAGTATCGTTGTACCAGGCATCAACCAGAAAACTGGAACCAGCACCTCGCATATTGTATTTTCTTGTTTCAAATTGAGCGCCAACCGTTATAGGTTTGGGCGTTGAAGGCGTGCTTTCGGCTATCTCATCTCTGGCGTGTAACTGGTAATAAAATCCACCTTTCGCCAGCAGTTCCTCATGGCAGCCCTCTTCGACTATCTGACCTTCTTCGATAACAAATATTCGATCTGCTTTTTCGATCGTTGATAGACGGTGAGCAATGATGAAAGTTGTCCTGCCTTGAACAACTGCTTCAAGCGCCGACTGTATATAACGTTCAGACTCCATATCAAGTGATGACGTCGCCTCATCAAGGATCAGGATCGGCGCATCCTTCAGAAAAGCTCTTGCTATAGCGAGTCGCTGACGCTGGCCACCGGATAAAAGAACCCCATCATCACCGACGATGGTATCAAGACCAGAATCCAGCTCTTCTATAAACTGCCAGGCGTAGGCTTTCTCCGCAGCGCCCTTTACTGCATCTCTGCTAGCCCCATGAAGCGTGCCATAGCCGATGTTTCGCATCACCGTATCGTTGAACAAGGTAACCTGCTGACTCACAATAGCGATGTGTTCCCTGAGGTTATCCAGCGTGAACGAATCGATAGGGTGACCGTCAATAAGAATCTCTCCGCTGTTCGGAGCATAGAAGCGGGGTATCAGGCTCATCAGGGTACTCTTGCCACTGCCTGATCTACCAACCAGGGCGACGGTCTCACCGGGGTTTACAGTGAAGCTGATGCCCTTCAATACGGTCTTCGAATTGCTCTGATATCCGAATTCAACATTCCTGAACTCGACTTTCCCGGCAACCCTGTCGATCTCAAGCTTACCAACGTCTTTTTCTACTTCTTCATCAAACAGATCAAAGATATCTTCGGCTGCTGCCAGTCCTTTCTGTACGGTAGCTACCACCTCTGACAATTGGCGTATCGGCTTGGCCAACAGGCCTCCAGTAGTGATGAACGCAATGACCCCACCGGTAGACATGTTCGCGAGAAAAACAGGGTCCAGCACCAGCCATACAAGCCCCGCCAGAGCAAAGGAAACCATGATCTGAATTGCAGGGGTCGCCAGAGATGATGTCACTACCATTTTCATCGACTGCCGGCGATTGTCCTGGCTCACTTTGTTAAAACGTTCGCTTTCATAGTCACTACCACCAAAAGTCCTAACTTCACGGTAGCCCTGAACAGCTTCAGAGGCGACATGGGTAACATCCCCCATGGAATTCTGAATACGTTGACTGATTCGCCTGAATCGCTTACCCGCTACGCCAACAAGCAGCGCGATAACCGGCGCTACCGCAAAGAATACCAGGGTGAGCTTCCAGCTCAGAAACAGCAGGTACCCCATGTATCCAAGGACTGTGAATCCTTCCCGAATGATGACTCTCACGGCATCGGTCGCTGCACCCGTAACCTGGGTGACATGGAAAGTTACCTTGGCAACCAGATGTCCCATCGCATGCCGGTCATAAAAGGCACTGGGTAGGGTAAGCAGACGATCAAACAACTCCCGCCTCAGATTGTGAACCAGGTTGTTGGACACGTAAGCGATAAAGTAGTTGCCAACGAATGCGCCGAGCCCGCGGGTTGTCGCTATTAACACCAGCAGAACGGGTATCAGGGTCCGATTAAGATCACCCTCCTCGCCCAGGATCGCAGATAAATATTCCTTAACCTCGGCCGCAATAGGAATGGCACCCGATTGAAGCGAATCAACGATGTAGCTGACCAGCCAAACAAAAGAAACATTCGACAGTGAATAGATCAGGAAACCGACAATACTGATCACGAACGCGCCCCAGTAGGGCAGCACATAGGTTAATAGTCTGCGATAGATCTCCAGGTCAGATTTGTGTTCGTCACGAGCCATTATTAGTCCGCGGGGTTAGTCAATGTAGTCGTGATACTCAAGCGCGAGAACCCGAGTTGACCTGCAACATCCAGCGCCGTCACGACAGACTGGTGTGGGGTAGCTGAATCAGCAGTAATCACCATTGGAATCGCAGTGTCACCTTCACTGATCTTGCCTATGGCAGCCCGAAGAGTACTTTGTTGCCGGTTGATCAATGCAACACCATTTATCGCAAAATCACCTTCTCGCGTGATTAAAATTTCAATCTGCAGGTCTGCTACACGATTCGACTGCGAGCTGGATTCCGGCAGATCAATCGAAAGGTAGGTTTCTTTTGTGAATGTCGTCGATACCATAAAAAAAATCAGTAGTAGAAACACCACATCAATCAGCGGTGTCAGGTTTACCTCTACCTCTTGGCGAGCTCGCCTGGAGAACTTCACCTATTGACTGCCTGAGCCATTGTCGGACGCTTTACATCTGCGTTGTCCGTTCGGTCGGCGTTAAGTACTTCAACGAGCTTGAGCGCCTCCTGCTCCATATAGATAACCAACTCATCAACTTTACGTTGAAAATAACGGTGGAAAAACAGACTTGGGATCGCCACCGTTAATCCTGCTGCGGTGGTGATGAGCGCCTCTGATATACCACCAGCCAGCACGGCCGCATTGCCTGTGCCTTCCAGCTGAATAGCCGTAAATACTTTAATCATACCGATGACAGTACCCAACAATCCAAGTAGTGGAGTAATCGCAGCTACGGTACCCAGGGTGTTGAGATATCGCTCTAGTTCATGGACCACATGATTCGCGACTTCCTCAATAGACTCCTTCATCACGTCCCTGCCTCGGCGATGAGACGTGATGCCAGCAACAAGTATCTGCCCGAGCGGTGAACCGCTTTTCACTTCGCGCAATCTGCTGCTGTCCATCTCATTGTTCCTGATCCAGCTCCAGACCTGGGTAAGAAGGTCTCGCGGTGCGACCTGCTCAGCACGCAGCGTCCATAACCTTTCCACAGAGATACCTGCGGCAACGACGGAGCACAGAAGAATGGGGATCATTAACCACCCACCGGCCTGAACCAATTCAAACAAGGTTATTCTCCGAGGTGAGTTAAATTTGCGTTACTGTATCATAAAAGGCTGGATTGAACGGCATCAGGTATTGGAAATACTCAATAAAATCAAGGCACTCCGTCCTTCAGGTTCAAGAACTGGCACTCGAAAACAGCTACCAGGCTACAATACCCTGGGCCTTCAGGCGGCCGACTTCGCCGTCACTTAGCGAGAGCTCTTGCTTAAGGATTTCCTCCGTGTGCTGCCCCAGCGTCGGCGCAGGAAGCGTTTGGAGGTTGTCGTCTACAAACCGGATCGGTGAGCCTGAGGCGAGATACTCTCCAATATTCGGCTGGGTAACCATTCCCATCATCGGATTATCCGGCGAACAGTCATCATCATCTTCAACCATTTCCCTGAAGCTTCTGTAAGGTCCGTAGCAAACCGCATGCTCATCGAACAAAGGGCAAATCTCTGAATAGGCTTTGCACGCGAACCATGGTTCGACCAATTCGGCGATCTTATGGCGAGCCTTAAATCGCTCTCCTTCACCTGAAAGACTATAGCCCAGATCAATCTCCAACGATGACATTTGATCCGCAATCCCCATTGATTCGACAATGCCCTTCCACTGGCGCGGCGTTAATCCAACAATCATGACCCGAACACCATCTTTTGACACAAAGTCCCGACCAAAAGCACCATAGAGGTAATTACCCGCTTTCTGGCGGTCTTCGTTGTTAATCGTCACTTCTGAGATATTACCGAGATTACTTGCTGTCGCAACTGCCACGTCTTTCAGCGCAATTTTCACCAATTGCCCCTCACCATTGATACGTCTGTAACGGTCAGCTGCCAGCAATGCCACCGCCGACATCTGTCCCGTAATGTTGTCCCAGGCAGGCAGCAGGTAGTTAGTGGGGTCCTCATTCGATGGATCACCTGTTGCGCTGGCGAACCCAACCGCGCAGTTCACGGTGTAGTCGAGAGCTGAGCCACCTTTCCGATCGCCCATGATGTTGACGTAGATGAGATCCTCGCGAACTTGCTTGAGCTTCTCATAAGCCAGCCAGCCACGTTCAGGAAAGTTTGTCAGAAATATCCCATCCTCCTGACTGTCACCGCGGAGCAACTCCATAATCAATTCACGACCTTCTGCGTGGCCAATATCGACCTGGAATGACCGTTTGCCTTTGTTCATGCCGGCCCAGAACAGACTCATACCGTGATCCGTAATGGGCCACCGCCGGTAATCGAGTCCACCACCAATCGGGTCAAATCGAATGACATCTGCACCAAGTTGCGCCAGAGTCATCCCACCCAGCGGCGCTGCGACAAACGCAGAACCTTCCACGACTTTCATTCCACTGAGTACACCTTTAGGCACCTTTACCTCCGACCAATACCGCTAATTCCCAATCAAGCACTTTGACATCACTTCCAGGTTCCGGGGCTTCTGATCCCCTTTCTGCATACACCTCGATACCCAGGTCCAGAATTTTTCCCTTACCTGCTGAAGTTTCTCCCTTGACTGTTATTACGCTGCTTAAAATATCTTGCTCAAACACGGGCGCAACATGGTTACATTTATACCAGCAAAGCACAGTTGCAAGCGAAGGCAGCACCCTTGAAAGCTGGGCAGCCGCCAGCGAAATGGTGTGCCCACCGTATACCAGTCGCCTCTTGTAGACACCGCGACCTGCATCGGTATGCGTCATCGCCAGATTTAATGTCATACGTACTATTTCTGGCGCGGAAGTCACAGTGTCCCTGGCTTCAACCTTAATGACGTTTCCCGGGCTGAACTCATCAGTGACGGCTGGTAGTAAATCCAGATTCCAGTCAGGAACAGCAATCAACAGGTCTTCACGATCGATATTCTCCGGCATTAACGATAAATCATCATTGTGACCGGTATCGGCATTCTCTTCTCTGCAGGGCACCATGGGACATCGCCAGAATAGCAGGACGGTTTCACCCTCCTGGTTCACGACGTGCATTTCCAGGCCAACCATTCCCGAGGCAGGCCGTCCCGGTTTTATCGCATTCTGCCGAAGCGCCACTACCTTGGTTGTCGTCGTCAGGGTATCCCCGATATAAACGGGCCGATGGAATCGCAATCCCCGATAAAACAGGTTACCTAACACGCGTTGTGTCGGAATCGTGCTCTGGCCGATCGCAATGTTGCACACCAACGCAGGGTTAACCAACGCTCTCTCCTGACCGGTCACCTGCCGAGATAAAACAAGATCAAGCGGAAGTCGGGAGCGATCCCCAAAAACCATTTGGTGAATCGCAGCGTAGCCATCGGTCACCGTAACGGAAGGAACGGCACTCAGATCATCTCCTACAGAGAAATCCTCGAACCAGGGTACTTCTAAACTCAATGTGAAAATCCTCTTGCTGTAATCGGCCATATTTCATGGACCAGGCCATCTCGATAAGGGAAATAAAAATCATGTAGGTTTACCGTGGGGTCACAGTGCGGAGTAAGCATTGGAAGTTTGTTCCCCAGGCGAATTTCAAGCGATGGATTATTCAACTGAACGATGCCGTGTTCATCTCCACCCCAATGAAAGGTGACGCCTTCGACGTCCCGAAACTCTGGCGCCATCTTGTCCGAAGCGAATGACTTAAAACCTCCGTCTACTGTGATAAGCCGACTCTGCGGTTGGCTGATCGCAGTAACGAGGACGTACAGCGAAACACCAAAATCCAGGAACCGCGCTGAGTCAACCCCGCCAATATCCCGATACTCAATGTCCATGAATGCATATGAACCAGCCTGGAGTTCATTGATCAGCCCAAGGTCAGGTTCCATATTGTAAGTGCCGGTTCCTCCTCCGGACACAACAGGTACCACGATTCCGGCCTGGTCAAGCAATGCAAGGGTCTCAATGCCCTTGTTCATTATGTGAGCATATTTTTGTTTACGCTTAGAGAACCCTTCAATATGCATGCAGTTGCCGGCGTACATTTGGAGGCCCGAAAAATTCAGTGATTTCGATTCGCCGATGTGGCGAACAAGTTGCAGGGCTTTTTCTCCTGTTTCGATTCCGGTGCGTCCCATTCCCGGGTCCAGGTCCACAAAGACGTCGACAACAAGACCCTCCAAACCGGCAACCTTTGCCAACAGGTTTGCTGAGTCGACGCTATCCACGACAATTTTCAATCCGGGATGATTTCTTCGCGCTTCAACGAACCGATTCACTTTATCCAGCGTTGCTATGGGTGAAGTGACCAGGACATCCTCGATACCTGCAGCGCACATAACCTCCGCCTCGCTAATCTTTGCCGCACAGACCCCGGTTGCGCCGCCTTCAATCTGCTTGCGCGCGATGATCGGACACTTGTGCATTTTGGTGTGCGCCCTAAGTGCAATTTCCTGCTGTCCAAGGTATGACTGCATCCTGGCAAGATTAGCGTCGAACACATCCAGGTCGATAATCAGCGCTGGCGTTTGGAGTTCTTCCAACGGAATTGGATCATCAAGTACTATGGGTTCCACTGGACGAGCTTCACGAACTTGTTGATAGAACCTTGATAACGTTGTCATTTACGTAGCTACTCCAATTTTTGAGAACACTAGTCACAGTCCTGAGTAGCGCAATCGAAATCTTTTTCAACCTGCAGCGTGACGTGCTGAATCCTGAACTCATCGTCGAGCGCCTGACCTATATCCCCGTAACCTGACTCAGCATCCCACAAGGTATTCTCTGGCATCACTAGATGAGCCGTCAGGCAGCTTTCATTGGTACTAAGCGCCCAGATGTGAAGATCATGGACCTCGCTGACGCCGTCGATTCCCAGCAGGTAGTTATGCACGGCCTCGCGATCGATATGTTGGGGAACCGCATCAAGAATCATGTTCACGCTGTCCATCAATAATCCCCAGGTCCCCCAGATGATAACCACGACTACGAGAAGACCCACTGCGCCATCCAGCCATAGCCATCCTGTGAAATACATGGCCGCCGCAGCGACTACGACCCCTACAGATATCAGCGCGTCATAGGCAAGATGGAGGTACGCGCCTTTCATGTTCAGGTCGTCCTTACTTGATGCCCTGAATAACATGGCATAACCTGCGTTCACTGCAATGCCGATCCCTGCGACGATCATGATGACAATCTCCGAGACTTCGGTCGGATTTAATATCTTGTCTATTGACTCAAACGCTATAAA
>Ga0114993_10002888_pt1 | contig 18359 bp, 13 predicted proteins | sample ArcticOcean_MG_C_FD_87042 | JGI IMG/M metagenome (GOLD analysis project Ga0114993, IMG submission 87042) | Marine microbial communities from western Arctic Ocean - ArcticOcean_MG_CB2_150 | ecosystem: Environmental > Aquatic > Marine > Oceanic | place: Arctic Ocean: Canada Basin | collected...
ACCAGCCATACCCGGCCCAGCACTCTCCTCGACCAAAAAACGATCGCGTCAGGACTTGAGTTCCAAGTCGATAGCCGAGCCGGTGAATTGACGCTCTCGGGCCGAGTACTACAATTGACCGCTTCCCCTTTCTCGACCCACTATCCCGGAACGCCTCAGACGCCACAAACAATGCCTGCAGGACCACCGGCAAGAAATCCTGCTCCAGGAATCGGCTCGCGATGATCAGGACGGCGAAACCGACGATGCCGACGAACTGGGCGAAGAGACCGCCGCTTTGGCGGATGATGACCAAGGCACCATCGGCGACTGATACGACGACGAGATTCCACGGAGCATTTCATGCGGTTGACTGAATTCGTCGTTTCCGATGCCATCGTCACGTCACTCGATGCCAGTACCAAGGACGAAGCCATTCGTGGAATGGTCGAAAGCCTCTCGGCCGTCGGACGAATCCCCGCCGAAGACACCGATGCCATCGTCTCGGGAATCCTCAAACGCGAAGAACTCGGATCCACCGGGATCGGAAACGGAGTCGCTGTCCCGCATACCAAGCACCCAGCCGTCGATCGACTCACCGCCACAGTCGCACTCTCGACCCAAGGTGTTGACTTCGCCAGCCTCGATGGGGAAGCTGTTCATATCCTGTTCCTGCTGATTTCGCCCCCCGATCTCCCCGGAGATCACCTGCGTGGGCTCGAAAGCATCTCGCGACACCTCAGGAACTCCAACTTCTGCAACTTCCTCCGCCAGGCCGAAACCGCCGCCGAAGTCATCGTACTTCTCGAAGAAGCCGATAACGATCAACTGGATTGACCGGCCAGAACTTTTCGACCCAAACCACACACCTCACGCACGAATTATCACCCGACCGTCGCCCGTCCCTTCACTCGGATTCACTCAGAACCAACCACGCGACGGTTGTCTGGTTTCTCTTCCCACAGTTTTCCATCGATCCCACAGAACAGGTCCCGGTCGTCGATGACGACAGCCGACCGCGTCACGCTCCTGTCCCCGCCCCATCCTCCAGGCGATCTCACATGACACACACCGCTCAACAAACCGTCCGAGTCGGTCTCGAGCAAGGCCTGCATATGGTGCCCTGCTCGCTGATTGTCCGAACGGCCGAGCGGTTTCCCTGTGAGATCCAGATCCAGAAGGCGGATCGTTCGGCCAACGCCAAGACGATGCTCGACCTGCTGACACTCTCGGCCGAAAACGGCAGCGTGCTCGTGCTCGAGGCCCGAGGTGCCGAAGCGGGAGAAGCGGTCCAGGCACTGGCCCGACTCTTCGAGTCCAATTTCGTCGACCCGGTCTCCGGCTCGCGACCGGCCACTCCGTCGGATCGCTAGCACGCGGGAAAGTCGGTGCCGGATGCAGATCAAGCGCGGGATCGCAGTCTCTCCCGGTGTCGTCACCGGCGAAGTGCTCGTGCTCGGCACCGAAGACTTCCGGATCCCCAACCGATTCGTCTCGATCGATGCCGTCGAAAGTGAGCTCGCTCGCTTTCGACACACACTCGAAATCGTCTGGGACGAGATCAAAGAGAACGAACAACTGGCTCGAGAACAACTCGGGGACCAGTTCGGTGCCATCTTCGGAGCTCACCTGCAGATGGCTCGTGACCCGAAACTGATCGCCGAAATCGAAGGCCTGATCAGCGAAAAAAGCCTCTCGCCAGAATACGCCTCCAGCCGAGTCCTCAGACGGTTCGCGCGTGAACTCCAGAATCTCGGCAACCAGTACCACGCCGAACGAGCCGTCGACATCTTCGATCTCGAAAAACGGATTCTCAGACACCTGCTCGGAGAACGCCGAGAAGAACTCGTGCACCTCACCGCTCCGGTCATCGTCCTCGCTCACAACCTCACACCCAGCGAAACCGCCAGCCTCGATCGCCAATTCGTACTGGGGTTTGCGACCGAGGTCGGAGGCCACACCAGCCACACCGCGATCCTCGCCGGTGCACTCGAAATCCCCGCCGTCGTCGGACTCGGGCACTGCCTCGCGGATGTCTCGGGAGGCGAGATGGTCATCATCGATGGGAATCATGGCGAAGTGATTCTCGACCCCGATGAAGCCACTCTCGCCAAGTACCAGGTGATGGAGGAACGAGTCCACTCGGTCAGCCAACGACTCGCATCACTCAAAACACTCCCCGCCGAAACGCTCGATGGAGAAACCATCACGCTGCTGGGGAATATCGAGTTCCCCGAAGAAGCCAAGGTCTGCCACAATCGTGGAGCTCGTGGAATCGGCCTGTATCGCACCGAATTCCTCTACCTCGAACAGAACCGGATCCCCAGTGAAGAAGATCACTACGAGGCATACTGCAAGGTGATCGCGGCCGATCCCGATCACCCGGTCACAATCCGGACACTCGACATCGGAGCCGACAAGGTGCCCGAAACGATCGGTGACCTCGCTCCCGATGTGGTCAACCCGCAACTCGGACTCCGAAGCCTCAGACTCTCGCTGCGAAATATCCCTCTCTTCAAAATCCAGTTGCGAGCCATCGCACGTGCCGCCGTTCATGGCGATGTCCGCGTCATGTTCCCGCTCGTCAGCAACCTCCTGGAACTCAGACAAGCTCGCATGATCCTCGGAGACGTCATGGATGACCTCGAAGAACAGAAGGTGCCATTCCGTCGAGACGTTCCGGTTGGTATCATGGTTGAAGTGCCCGCTGCGGTGATGCTGGCCGAGGAGTTCGCTCGAGAAGTCGACTTTTTCTCGATCGGAACCAACGACCTGATCCAGTACACGCTGGCGGTCGACCGGGCGGATCCGAGTGTCGCCGATCTTTACCGATCTGGAGACCCCTCGATCCTCCGCCTGATTCGTGCCGTCATCTCCGCCGCCGCAAAACACGATGTTGCCGTGACTGTCTGCGGACAAATGAGCTCCGATCCGGTCTTTATTCCGCTGCTCGTCGGCATGGGAATCCGACAATTCAGCTCGACACCGCATGCCATCCCCGAACTCAAGGAAGTCGTCCGACACCTGACAATCCAACAGGCCGAACTCATCGCCGAACACGCACAATCCCTCGACCTCGCTCGTGACGTCGAGAACTACCTCCGAGGTGAACTGAATCGCATCTGCCCCGACCTCTTGCTCTAGTTCACCCCAACAACCGAACAAACAACCGAACAAACAACCGACACAACGACCAATACACAGTTCTTGAATCAAATCCGTTCGTCACAGTCAAACGAACAAGAGACAGTCCAATCAATAATCCAACTTTCCATCCAACAAGGGCGCGACAGCGCAAAGCCGCCAACCGGGCGGCTTTAGCCGCACCCCGTCTACTCCCGGAACCCAATCGGGCCGGTGCGAGTGACGGGGCTGTCGGTCAATGCGTCGCCACAAGGCCTGGATGCCAACCGCATCAGGCCTCCGCCCGATACAAGGAACACAACGATGAACAACGAAAACACGGACCCCCAACCCCAGGCCGCCGCAGACGACTCGGCCGAACAGGACTTCCAACGTGCACTGGATCGGGTCGACGACGAACCAGAACAGGCCACGTTCGCTGAAGGACTGATCCCCCAAACCCAAAACCCGGTCGACATCGCGGAACCCGAACCGACAACTGCTCCGGAATCGACTCCGGAAACACCGCCTCAATCGCCGCAGGCCGAACTCCACGTCGATACCAACAGCCAGTTCGGCGTCGGACTCGAACCCGCTACCGAGAACTCCAGCGGGTCGGGGACCGAGACAAAAAGACGTCGAGGCCGAAGCCGACGGGGGCGACGGGGGGCGAGCAAGAGCGGTCGCCAGTCGGAATCCAACGACATCGCCGTCACATCGACCGACGCCACATCGACCGACGGTCAGACCTCCGGATCGGGCGAGACGTCCGGCCGAACGGTCAAGAAGGAAATGCTGATCAACGCGTTGCAGCCCGAAGAAAGTCGCATCGCGATCACCGAAGATGGAGTGCTCGAAGAACTCTACGTCGAGCGCAACAGCCTCGAGAACTGCGTGGCCAATATCTACAAGGCCCGAGTCGTCAATATCGAACCGTCGATCCAGGCCGCGTTTGTCGATTTCGGAGTCGGTCGCAACGGGTTCCTGCACGTCAGCGATGTCGAGTACCAGTACTACAAGCACCTGTTGACCGAAAAGGAACAGACGGCTCGCAACGAAGGCAAACGACAGGGAGGAGCTGGGAACGACCGAGGTGGACGCAACAAGCCGCCGATCCAGGATATCTTCAAAAAAGGCAGCGAAGTGGTTGTCCAGGTGATCAAGGAAGGCATCGGAACCAAGGGCCCCACGCTCTCAACCTACGTCTCCATCCCCGGACGCTACCTCGTGCTGATGCCCGCATTGGGTCGAGTCGGAGTCAGTCGGAAGATCGAGGGTGACGATCTGAGACGCAAGCTTCGCAAGCTGATGAACGAACTCGAACCGCCGCCGGGAGTCGGATTTATCGTCCGCACCGCCGGAAGCGATCGCACCAAACGAGACCTGCAACGCGACATGAACTACCTGATCCGACTCTGGAAAGTCCTCGTCGGACGCATCAGTTCCGCGCCAACTCCCGCCGCCATCTACGAAGACAGCGATATGGTCGTCCGCACCATCCGCGATATCTACAACAGCGAAATCGAAACCGTCTGGATCGACGACAAGGCCGCCTACCAACGCGCTCAGGAATTCATGAAAATCTGCATGCCCAGGCAGACCAAGAGCGTCAGACTCTACGAAGACAGTGAACCGATCTTCAAGAAATGGAAAATCGAATCCGAAATCGAAGCGATCCAGGACCGCACCGTTGTGCTCAAGGGAGGTGGATCCATCGTGATCGACCAAACCGAAGCACTCGTCGCCATCGATGTCAACAGCGGCACGTTTCGCACCAAGGACGACGCCGAAACCTCCGCCTACAAACTCAACCTCAAAGCCGCCGCAGAAATCTGCCGGCAAATTCGACTCCGTGACCTCGGTGGAGTCATCGTCAATGACTTCATCGACATGCACGAAGAAAAAAACCGCCGTGGTGTCGAAAAAGCCCTCAAGGATGCCTTCAGACGAGATCGAGCCCGAACCAAGCTCCAGAAGATCAGCATGTTCGGGCTGCTCGAAATGACTCGACAAAGAATCCGACCTTCGCTCAAACGCAGCGTCTACGAAGACTGCGACTGCTGCGAAGGTACCGGATTGGTCAAGACCGCCGAAAGCGTCGCGATCGAAGTCATGAGACTGGTCGCCAGCAATGCCAGCCGCGAAAACGTCAAAACCATTCGACTCGAAGTTCACCAACGTGTTGGCGAATACCTCAATAACCGCAAACGAAGTAGCCTCAACGAAATCGAACAGGAATTCGGCGCCACAGTCTCAATTGCTACACTCAAGGACTGCTCGCCCAATCACCTCAAAGCCACCTGCAAGGACCAGCACAGCAAGGATGTCCGGATTTCCTAGCCCCTTGCCTCGAAATCAAAAAAATGACACCCTACAATCAGCGATTCGCAATCGTATCGATCGCGCTCACTCAACCCCTACTCGCGCTGCGGAAACCCGGACATGTTTGCTGTCATTACCGACGGAAGTCACCAGTATCGTGTTTCGACCGGTGACGAACTGACTATCGACTACCGTAAGGACTCCGAACCCGGTCAGACGATCGAGTTCGACCGAGTGCTGCTGGCCAACGGGGGAGGACCCAGTGCGGTCGGACAACCGGTGATCGATGGGGCCACCGTCACCGCCGAAGTCGTCGAAACCGAAGTCAAAGGTCCCAAACTCGAAATCCAGAAGATCCGACGACGTAAAAATTCCAGACGACACACCGGACACCGACAAAAATATACTCAGATCAAAGTCACCGATATCAACGTGCCCGGCTTGGAAATCGTCGAAACTCCCGAAGAAGACGAACCAACACCTGAACCGGTCGCCGCTGAAGAAACCGCTGAAGAAACCGCTGAAGAAACCGCTGAAGAAACCGCTGAAGAAACCGCTGAAGAAACCGCTGAAGAAACCGCTGGCGAAACCGCTGGCGAAACCGCTGGCGAAACCGCTGGCGAAACCGCTGACGAAACCGACGACGAGTCGGCCGACGACGCGGACTCCGACGAATAGACGGCCCCCGGCTTGCGAATGACCTCATGACGGTCCGCTTCGATCTCGACGCCCTCCGACTCCAGTTCCCCGCCTTGGGTCGAACTGTCCATTCGCACCCCGCCGTGTTTCTCGACGGAGCCGCCGGCAGCCAGGTGCCCGAACGCGTCGCGGTCGCCGTGGCCGACTACCTGCGACACACCAACGCCAACCACGGTGGCCCGTTTGCGACCAGCGTCGAAAGCGACGCGGTCCTCGATCAGGCTCACCACGCCGCAGCCGACTTCCTGGGAACCTCAGACCCCGACACCGTCGCATTCGGCGCCAACATGACCACGCTGACCCTGGCCGTCTCGCGAGCACTGGCCAGGACCTGGAATCCCGGCGACCGGATCCTCGTTTCTCAACTCGACCACGACGCCAACGTCACGCCCTGGACACTGGCTGCACAAGACGCCCGAGTCATCGTCGATCACGCGGCGATCGACTCACACACCGCCTCGCTCGATCTCGATCACCTGATCAGCCAACTCACACCCTCGACCCGCCTGGTCGCCATCACCGCCGCCTCGAACCTCTCGGGCTCCATCAACCCCATCCCCGAAATCGTCCAGGCCGCTCATCGCGTCGGAGCCCTGGTCTTCGTCGACGCCGTCCATCTGGCACCTCACCGACTGCTGGATGTCGTCGACTGGGACTGCGATCTACTGGTCTGTTCGGCCTACAAGTTCTTCGGACCCCACGTCGGCCTGTTCTGGGGACGCCGCCAACTGCTCGAATCGATCGACGCCTACAAGCTCAGACCCGCCACAAACCAACTGCCCGGAAAATGGATGACCGGGACAGCCAACCACGAAGGCATCGCCGGAGTCAGCGCCGCAATCGAATACCTGGCCGACCTCGGTCGTGAGGTCGACCCACAGGTCCACTCGCGAAGACTTGCACTGGTCCGAGCCTTTGAAGCCATCGAGGAACACGAACAAGAACTCAGCTTGAAACTCCTCGACGGACTCTTGGGCCTCGATGGCATCACGATCCATGGGATCACCAACCCGGACCACATCGACCAGCGAGTCGCAACCTACTCGATCACTCACCACACTCTCTCTCCCACCGATCTGGCCACCAGCCTCGCCGGGCAGGGCATCTTCACCTGGCCCGGCAACCACTACGCCCTGCCAGCAACCGAAGCCTTGGGACTCGAACCCGACGGCACGCTGAGAATTAGTGCCCTGCACTACAACACGCTCGAAGAAATCGACCGCACCATCGATGCACTCGAAAACCTGACGTCGTTCACTTCAACGTCTCCAGAAACGCCAGCAGATCCCTCAGTTCGCTGATCGCCAACCGATCGATCAGCTTTTCGGGCATCATGGACGTCCTGCGAGGCATTCTCAATTCGACCTCAGTGTTGGGCAGGTTGGTCTGCTTTCCTGCCGAATCCTCGATCGTCAGCCGATCACGGTTTTCATAGACGATCACCCCTTCAAGCACCCGGCCGTCGACCGTCACCAGGGTCCACGACGTGAATTGCGGAGCCACCTCGCGGCTGGGCAGCAGGATCGATTCGAGCAATCCGCGTCGATTTTTTGACCGAGCGATCAGCGACAGGTCCGGCCCCACACGACGGCCTCGTCCATTGACCATGTGACACCGAGCACACTGGGGCCCGGCGCTGTGAAAAAACAACCGCCGCCCTGCCTCGGGACTACCTCCGCTTCCGAGAACCGCCGCCCAACCCGCAACCGACGTCGGCCTGCTGCCCGCAATCCGCTTCAACGACACCGGCACCGGCCGACCAGCCGTCTTCAGCGACGTGGCCAGCCAATCCAGCATGTCGTTGTGACCGGCAGCCGACGGCCGGCGGCGATCCGCCTTGGCCGACACCGTCTCGAACACCTTCGCCACACTCAATAACAACTTGTGACTCTCTGCATCCGAACCCAAAGACCCCTTCAAGGACCTCAACGACTCCGACTTCAGAACCGCCGCCTCGCCACTCGCAAACCACCCACGCAATGCCTCGGCCACCTCAGGTCGACTCGCATGACGGCCCAACCCGGCCATCGCATCGGCTCGCACCTCCAGCCGACGCCTTCCGTCACCGGCCACCTGCAACAGCAATTCTCGAGAAAACTCGTGTGACGACAAACCCAGCATGCGAACTGTCTCGGACACCAACCGCTCGTTTCTCGACGCCAACAACTCGGCTATCAGCTTACGATCCAGGTCCTTCGACGACGGGTCGATCAGTTGCAATGCCAGCGACCGAACCGCGGCCGATCGACCAGCATCCTTCAACAATGGCATCGCCAGGTCGGCCGGAGGCGTCTTGTCGATTGCCTTGGGGTCGCCGCCATCGAGCATGTCGAGTGCCGCGAGAGTGGTGTGGAACAGGTCGGCGGTGATGTCGGGGTCGTCGAGGATCGCAGCAACCTCAGGCCTCAGGTCCTTGTGACCCGATTCGGCAACCCACTGCACGACCAGCCGCCTGGCGACTCCAGACACCTCGTCGTCATCGAGCATCCTGCGGATCAACGTCGGGCTGTTGAACCGCTTGAGCAAGGCCAACACCAGCAGAGTGCGAATCGTCTCCTGGCGACGTGGATCTTTGGCCGAACTGTCCAATCCCTGCCCAACCGCCCGCAGTAGCTCGGTTCCGCTGACATCCTTGTGCAACGTCCTGCCCAGCACCGCAGCCAGTAGAAACGGATCGTCAGGGGTCAGCAACAGGATCGCCTGTTCCAGTCTCAGCAACGGCATCGCCGCAGCCGCCCAGCGAGCTCGGTGTCCCCGAGTCGCACTCGGTACGTCCAGCGGATCGGGAACCCACAGCATCGCCGCCACTCTCTCGTCCTCCAGGAAGTTCCGCCTCCTGGAATCGAACGGGAACTGAGGCGACCCGATCAGGCGGATCGCCGCAATCTCGACCTCGTCCGAACCACCCGCCAATCGAACCCGCTTCTCGCTCGGTCTCAGAAACCCGAAATCCTCGTCCTCGACAGCGACGCCTGCCATCGCCCACAAAACTTCGATCCGCGTCCGAGAACTCTGGCGGCCATCGGCAATCAGTCGCTTCAAACTTCTCCGACCCGCAGCCGTCCCGGCCAAAGCCCGCGCGGCGGCTCGACGCAGCTCGATTCGTGACGACCCGACATGGACCTCCAATCGCTCGATTGCCGACTTCGCATTCACATTCGCAACATCCACCGGCGTCGCAGCCGACTTGCCGTCGACTGGCTTGCGGCGAATCCGCCACACCCGGCCGCGGCCATGCACCTTGTAGTCCCTCAACACCCAGTCGCTGCAATACAGGCTGCCGTCAGGCGCTACGGCCAGACCAACCGGTCGGAAATTGACTCCGCCCTGGATCAATGGCTCGGCTACGGATTCGAACGACGCACCACGCTCGATCAACCGGAACCGGTCGATCCGATGGTCGCCCCAACTGGTCACCAAAAGGTCCCCAATGTACTCACTCGGTAAACCACTCGATTCGTAAGCGACGATTCCCGATGGAGCCTCACCCGTCCCGGCCAACATCGGCAACGTTCCGGGAATCTCGCCGTTCCAACTCGTGAACGGATGAAACCCCTTGCGACCGTTCCGGTAACGATAGCCATAGTCGCCCCCCTCGATGATGTGCATCAACCGGCACGGAGGCAGGCTGTCGGGATCGTTGTCGACACAGAACAGGCGACCGAAGGCGTCGATGCAATTGGCATGAGGATTCCAGAACCCGGTGGCGACATGTTGAAGCTGCGACCCATCGACCCGGCAACGGAACAGGTTGCCTCCCTCGCCGCCTCCACTCAAAGTCTTCTTGTCGCTGCCAATCAACTTGTAACTGGCACCAAGATTCTCACCCAAACCGATGTACATGTGGCCCATGGCGTCGAAGGCAAAACCGGCCAGGCCGTTGTGAGGATAGTCGCCCTTGGTGTCCAAACGGAGGATCTGCAGACGACGGTCCGCCACCAGGTCGCCGTCGTCGTCCCACAAAGCGACCACCTCCTTGCGAGTCGCCACCAACACCGTGTCCGGGCGAGATGGATCGCTCGATGTCCGCACCGCAACACTCATCGCGTGCACGAACCCGTCGGCAAACACGATCGGCTTGTCCGAACTGCCATCACCGTCGAGATCCCGAAGCACCATCAGCCGGTCACTCGGATGCCGGTCGTAATCCTCCGGAGGAAAATGCGTGTTGCTCTCGATGACAAACACACGCCCTGCATGGTCGACGTCCAGACCGGTTGGAGTCACCAGATCCGGATCCGCAGCAAACAACTCGATCACCACCCCCGGATCACGACTCACCGGATATTTCTCGGCCACCTCGGCCGCCTGCGACGGGACGTTCCCAAACAGGCTGGCCCACGACACGATGGCCGGCAACAGGACGTAGAGCACAAGTGGTTTCACGATGAATGTCTCCGGACAGGTCGAAGGGACCGGTCGCCATGACGCTCCGGACCCGGACACTACGGTAACCCGTTCGTGCCGGCCAAGGCAATTGCGGCGGCGACTGGGTGCCTGTCCCTGGCGATCCCGGTCGGCCGCACCTGTGCCATGGTCAATTGGAAGCTGGCTTCGCTGGAGCTGGCTTCGCTGGAGATGGCTTCGCTGGAGACGGCTTCGCTGGAGACGGCTTCGCTGGAGATGGCTTCGCTGGAGCTGGCTTCGCTGGAGCTGGACTCGCTGTGACCGGCACCAGCTTGGCCTGCAGCACTTCGCGAGTCGTTTCGTCCTGGACCACGGCGATCACGAACAGCGACTTCAGATCCAGTGGCTTGTCCGGGAAGTTCATCCCCTGCAGACGTTCGAATCGGGCCAGGTCGTCGGTCAGCAGCTTGCGGACATCCGGGAGCGAAACCGTTTCGGTAACGGCGAACTTGCCGTCCTTCGGAGCCACACCGTCGGCACCGGCGATCTGCCAACGCATCACCATCTCCTGCACCCGGATCCCGCAACTGGACGTCGGCATCGGAATCTGTTCCTCCACCAGCATCAGCCTCAATCGGTACTCACCCTCGGCTAGCTTGTCGCTCTGAGCCTTGGCCGTCACCTGGATCGAATCCCCCGTCCGCGGGGCTTCCAGCTCGACACTCCAGTCACTGCCAATCTCCAGCCGACGGACCGTCTCACGCACGAACCTCTCGTGCACGCGAGACGTATCGGCCAACAGGCCGTCGGTCCCGGGCAGCAGGCGACCATCCATGTAGACCGCCGGGAAGGTCCGGCTGCGGTAATAGGCCAGCCGAGCCAACGATGCGTCGTTGGCCAACGGGTCGCCGTTGCCCTGGTTCCGACTCGAAACATCCAGCGGGTGATAACGGATGACGATGAAACGGTCGCTGCCCAGTCGACGAGCCAAAGCGGCCGTCGACATCTCGGCCGCCACCGCCGCATCCGCTCGAACACTCGTGAACAATTCGCACAAAACACTCCGACCCGGAGCCTCCGGCACACTCACCTCCGTCGACTTCGCCAAGTCCGCAATCGCCTTGGCGTAGGTCGTTTCGATGTAAGCTGTCAGCCCCGTGGTGTCGCCGTGCTTGGCCTTCCACAACTTCGCCAACGTGTCGCCCGGCCGAACCGCCTTGAACCCCACACTCGCCCACTCGAACTCGAGCAACCGCTCCATCAACGGCAATGCCACCACTTCCCCGTACAGCTCGATCGCCTCGTCCATCCGCTTTGCCTTCTCGGCCTCCTCGGCCAATCCAAACGTCACAAAGTGGCTGTACGGGAACTGCTCGCGGATTTCTCGGAGCTTCGCCAAAGGCGTGTCGCGGTCGGTGGTCGACTTTGCAGCCAACTGCTTCAACAACTCCTCGGCGTCGTTCCGCCCCTGAGTGATACGGCAACGGTAGTGCAACTCGTCGAGTCGACGCTGGAACGGAACGCCCCAAGACTCCTCCCCAAACGCGTCCGCGAGCCCTTCAGTGACCGAAACGGCGGCCGAGGGTGGGTAGCCCTGAGCAAACATGACGTGGCCCAGGACCAGGGTGTTGATGTTCTTCATGCGAGGCCCCCAACGAGAGGCAAGCTTCAGGTGCGATTCGACAGCCGCCCGGTACTCCTTCAATGGCAGCTGCTTCGGAACCGCATGAATCATCAGGTTCCGCAGACTGATGTCCAACGCCAGAGACGTTTCGGGATGCTCGTCACAGAACATCCGGTAGCTGTCGAAAAGACTCAGCTTCCGAGACTTCGCCTTGTTCATCACGGCGTCGAGCTTGGGGCGATCCAATGTCGACATGACGGCGATCTGAGAATCGAGTTTCGCTTCATCGGTGGCCATCAATCGAGCCGCCAGGCAGGTGTCGCCGCGGACCAGGTTGCCATAGACAATACCGTCTTCAGACAACGTGCCGTCGAAATCCAGTTGATGCAGACCCTGACGGAAGACGATCCTGATGTGCTTGCGGCCGGCCCGAGTGGCCGTCTTGTCGAGCTTCGCATCGGGGAAGACCTGAGTCCGATACGCGATCCGGACCGTCATGTCGTCCAGATCGCCGCGACGCGGTGACAGGATGAACAGGCCCGAACAGATCTCGTCGAATCGATGCGTCTCGTCGTTCGGCTGACTGATGATCAATACCCAGTTGCCCTCGAGCGTCTTTCGCGGAGGATTCGTCGAAATGAACGGGTTGCGACTGGCCAATGTCTCCGTCACCTCACCCGACTCGGATACCGGAACCGCCGTGCCGCCAGGCAACTCAGTGTCCGAAGGAGACGACAACACCCAGATCACACCCGAAACAACAACCAACACCAAGACCGCGACCACCCCACGCATCATCAGGTTCGGACCAACCGTCGACATCGGTGATCGGACGCCTGCGGACAAAGAATCAGATGGCTGGCTGACGTCGCTCGGATCGTTTACGTCGTTCACGTTGCTCGGTTCGTTCATGGCATTCACGCTGAAGAAAATCTGTGAGAATCTGTGGCAAACTGTCGAGACCAACGCCGACCCGACAAACAGGTCGACTCCTTACTAGCTTATAGCTTACGTCACAAACCACCCGGAATGGGGGACTCGAAACGGCATTCCCAGACATCTCATCCCACAATCGGGATGACCCGAATCAACGATCACGCACAATCAACTGGAAGTCGGCGTCGTGGCGCAGACCGTCAAAATCGGTTTCGTCAACCACCAGATCTCGCAACGATCCCTCCATGCGGATCGCCCGACCCAGCCAACTGAGACTCTGAACCTTGTCGCTGGCCAATGCAAAATAACAGGCCAGATTGTAAAGCACGATCGGCTCGTCGTCGTGAAACTGATAAGCCGACATCATTACGTCGATCGCCTCCTCCAAACGATCGGTCCGCTTCAAACACCACGCCAATCCAATCGATATCTCCAAATCTTCCGGAGCGTCCGACTGAGCCGCCAGGAACTGACGCGCACCCTCCGCATAATCCCGCTGCAATCGGTACGCCTCGCCACGCAACCGGGCGATCGACGTATACAACATGTCGTCGCTGCCAACTCGGGCCTCGACCACCCGCAACTCACGCAACGCCTGCTCGGGCATCTCGAGCATCAAGTAACCCTCGGCCGCGTCGATGCGACGCTCCGGCGAACTGGGCGAACTGGGTGAACTGGGGGCCATGAAGTCACTATCCAAGACAAGCAGGTTCGAAGCGGTTGCTGCCATCTCAAGCCTAATGCATCTGGCAGACCGAGCAATAGACTTGGATTCTCAAGCGAATGACAGACGTACTCCACTCGAAATGACAACAAACATCGTGCTACGATCGTCTTACCCGCATGCCACCTCCCAGCACCACTCGCCGCCGACTCGCTCGAACTTGGACCACACTGGTCCTGGCCACACTCGTCCCAGCCACCATCGCAGCAGCCGCAGCAGCCGACAAACCGATCACTCGGACACAGCTGGAGTTTTTCGAAAAGCGAGTGAGACCATTGCTGGTAAGCCGTTGCTTCCGGTGTCACAGCGGCCAATCCAAAGTGATCCAGGGCGGCTTGCGACTCGACAGCCACCAGGCCGTGCTCACCGGTGGCGACAGTGGCAAGTCGGTCGTGCCGGGCGACCCGGACAAGTCGCTGTTGATCCGGTCCATCCGGTACCAGGCCTACGAAATGCCTCCGAACGGAAAACTCAAGCCGGCCGAAATCGCAGTCCTCGTCGAATGGGTCCGGCAAGGGGCCGTTTGGCCACCAGAAAAGACTCCGACCGTCGCCCACACTCCCGAAGGGGTCTACGATTTCCAGGCGATCCGGGCCACTCACTGGGCCTATCGCCCTCTGGGCAAGCCAAAACTGCCGGCCATTACGCAGCCCGGCTGGACACAACACGACCTGGACCACTTCGTGCTCTCCCGTCTCGAAACCGCCGGTCTCGAACCCGCCGCCAAGGCCGACCGTCGCACTCTGATCCGCCGCGTTACTCTCGACCTGATCGGCCTGCCGCCAACTCCTGACGAAATCACCGCGTTTCTCGAAGACAACCTACCCGACGCCTGGGAACGACTCGTCGATCGCTTGCTTGAATCCCCTCACTACGGCGAACGCTGGGGTCGACACTGGCTCGATGTGGCACGCTACAGTGACGGTTTCGGAGGCTTCCTCGACAACACCGCTTTGCCGCACTCGTGGCGCTATCGCGACTGGGTCGTCGACTGTTTCAACCGCGACCTGCCCTACAACCAATTCGTCCGACAGCAGGTGGCCGGTGACCTGATGCCCGACAACCCAGAGGCCTGGGCCGGCAGCGGGTTCTTCGCCATCGGACCCACTTACCGTTCGGACGGAGGCGACCCCGACAGCAAGGCTCAGGCACGATCCGAAACGCTCGACGACCGAGTCGATGTACTCTCCCGAGGCTTCCTCGGACTCACCGTCTCGTGTGCCCGTTGTCACGCACACAAGTTCGACCCGATTCCGCACCAGGATTACTACTCGCTGGCCGGAGTCTTCAACAATACGAAGATGGTCCTCAAACCCTTGGCCAGTCCGACTCGGGTCAAGACCTACAACGACCACCACGCCGCCATCAAGCGACTCGACGGCAAACTCAAGACACTCACCGCCGCGGTCGCCGCACTGGCCAAGTCGGGGAAACCGGCCACACAAACGCAGAAGCAGGAACTGGCAACCACGCAGGCCGAACTCAAGACACTCCGGGAAACCGCTCCGGCAGCCTTGCCGCAACTGCACGTGCTCGGCGACACCGACAGCAAAGACATGCCGCTGGCGTTGCGTGGCAACCTGAGAAAACCCGGACCGATCGCACCACGCCGCTTCTTGCAGGTGCTCGCAGGAACCAATGCCACACGTTTCACGCGAGGCAGCGGGCGACTCGACCTCGCCGACGCTCTCGTCGATCCCTCCAATCCACTCACGCCCAAGGTCTTCGTCAACCGCGTCTGGGGCTGGCACTTCGGATCCGGACTGGTCGGCAGTCCAAGCAACTTCGGGTCGCTCGGACAAAAACCCACTCACCCCAGCCTGCTCGAATGGCTCGCAGCCGACTTCGTCGAACACGGCTGGTCGACCAAGCACCTGCACCGCGCCATCCTGCTCTCGGCCACCTACCGCCAGAGCTCGGCGATCAACAAGAAGGCGTTTGCCAGCGATGGCGACAACCGGCTGCTCTGGCGATTCACGCCGCGTCGACTCGATGTCGAGGCGTGGCGGGATTCCCTGTTGTCGGTCACCGGCGAACTGAAACTCGATCTCGGAGGCGCCCCGACCGAGGATCTGCGAGGCAGCCGAAGGCGGACGATGTACTACAGGATCAGCCGTAACGGCGACCGGTTCGCCACCGACGTCTTCCTACGGCTGTTCGACTTCCCCATCCCGCGGGCGACGATCGCCAAGCGTCCACTGAGCACCGTGCCGCAACAATACCTGTTCCTGCTCAACAGTCCGATGATGATCGATCGGGCTCGCGGCCTGGTCGCCCGTCTCAAGCGGAACTCCAACGACAATTCGGCTCGAATCGCCCGGGCCTATCACCTGCTCTACGGCCGCTCGCCCACTCCGCTGGAAATCCAACTCGCTCACGATTTCCTCGGATCCAGTGCGGCTCCGGTGGCCACGACGAAGCCCGAGAACCGCGACGACATCCTGGTCAGCAATTTTGAAGGCGGCAATTACGGCAAGTGGACAAAAACCGGCGCAGCCTTCGGGCCGAAACCGGCGCCCGGCACGCTGCCCAATCAGATGAACGTCAGTGGGTTCCGCGGCCGCGGCCTGGTCAACACGTTCTTCAATCACGACAAGACCATCGGCACACTGACCTCACCGTCGTTCACCATCAACCGCAAACGGATCGCGTTCCTGGTTGGCGGCGGGCACCACCCGGACAAGACCTGCATCCAGTTGCTGGTCGGTGACCAGGTGGTCCGGTCCACGACCGGCCAGAACAACGAGTTGCTACAGCCGAGCAACTGGGACGTGGCCAACCTGGCCGGCAAGACGGTGCAGATTCGGATCGTCGATCAGGTCACCGGCGGCTGGGGCCACATCAACATCGATCACATCGTCCAGACCGACATGCAACAGGCCGCCGCACCCAGGGAACCGACCCTGGACCGCTGGACCCAGTACGCCCAGGTTCTGCTGAGCAGCAACGAGTTCATGTTTGTGAGATAAGACATGACACGCGTGGTTCGGGCGTCCGGGCCCCAACAAAAATCCACTCACAGTCCCCCCGCCAATCAGAGCCGACCTATAATCCACAGACCATCAACCCGCCCCTGTGGCAGGATCACCGATGCACCACGTCAACCCGCTTCCCCCGCTGTCTCGACGCGACATGCTCGGCCGCATTGGCGCCGGGTTCGGCACGCTGGGCCTGGCCGGCCTGGCCGGCAATCCCGCCCTGGCGGCCCCGACTGCCGCAAACACCGTCTCGCTCGACAACCGACTGGCACCCCTGGCCGCTCATTTCGCGCCCAGGGCGAAGTACCTGATCCAGCTGTTCATGCCCGGTGGTCCTTCGCAGGTCGATACCTTCGATCACAAGCCGCTTCTCACCAAGTACGCCGGCCAGAGGCCCCAACTGGTCAACCGCAAGTCGTTGAGAAATACCCAGGGTGGCCTGTTCCCCAGCCCGTTCGGTTTCAAGCAGTACGGCGAGACGGGCAAGTGGGTCAGCGACCTGTTCCCGCACGTGGGCCAGCACGTCGATGAACTCTGCTTCATCCACTCGATGCACACCAACATCCCCGAGCACGCCGGGGCGATCCTGATGATGAACCTCGGACACCTGCAGCCCTCCCGGCCCAGCCTCGGGTCGTGGCTGGTCTACGGGCTGGGAACCGAGAACCAGGACCTGCCGGGCTTCGTGGCGATGAGTCCGCGGGCGCAGCCCCGCGGCAAACTCGCCAATTGGGGCAACTCGTTCCTCCCCGGTGCCTACGCCGGCACGTATGTCAACATCGCGTCGATGAAGCCCGAGGCGATCCTGCGGGACCTGAAGAACAAGCACCTGGCCCGGGCCGACCAGAAGCGACAAGCCGATCTGCTGGCACGACTCAACCGGGTCCAACTCGAGCGGGTCAAGCAGGACCGGCAACTCGAGGCGAGCATCGAGGCGATGGAGATGGCCTTTCGGATGCAGTTCGCCGTGCCCGAAGCCTTTGACCTGTCGAAAGAATCGAAGTCGACGCTCGAGATGTACGGTGGCAGCGAGTATGCCAAGGGCTGCCTGTTGGCCCGGCGGTTGATCGAACGGGGTGTCCGCACCATCCAGTTGTCGCATTCGATCGACGGCTACGACATCGCCTGGGACACCGGCCACAACGACATCGCTGGCGGTCACATGCGTTTGGCCCGGGCCTGCGACCAGGGCATCGCCGCGTTGCTGACCGACTTGAAGCAGAGGGGTCTCTGGGACGAAACGCTGGTGTTGTGGACCGGCGAATTCGGGCGGGCGCCGACTTCGGAAGGCAAAAAGGGCCGCGACCACGACCACTATGGCTTCACCTGCTGGATGGCCGGCGGAGCGGTCAAGCCGGGCTTCAGCTACGGGTCAACCGACGAGTTCGGACTGACGGCCGTCGAGAACCGGGTGCACGTCCACGACCTGCACGCAACCCTGTTGCACGCGATGGGCCTGGACCACAAGCAACTGACCTACCGCTACAGCGGCCGCGACTTCCGCCTGACCGATGTCCACGGAAACGTGGTCCACGACGTCCTAGCGTAGTCCAGTCAGAAACGCGGGGACTGGCTCGCCCGCAGGCAGATCGCAGAGCGGGGCGTCACCCAACCGGTCTGCAAAACC
>Ga0114993_10002896_pt1 | contig 18332 bp, 18 predicted proteins | sample ArcticOcean_MG_C_FD_87042 | JGI IMG/M metagenome (GOLD analysis project Ga0114993, IMG submission 87042) | Marine microbial communities from western Arctic Ocean - ArcticOcean_MG_CB2_150 | ecosystem: Environmental > Aquatic > Marine > Oceanic | place: Arctic Ocean: Canada Basin | collected...
AACCAATTGGAGCGGGTGTTCGATTACAGTGCCCTAGCCCACACGGCAAAAAAGGCAGTATATAAATTCAGAGATAAAAATAAATTGGTGAACAAAGATATACCGGGCATCAAAAAAAGCAGGACGGAGCAATGGAAAAAAATATCGGCGAGATCATTGAGCTCTGCAATGAAAACGGCATTCAGTGTTTTGTTATCGGCCAGTTTGCTCCGGTTTACCACAACGCGTCAAGGGAGGCCAAGTTAAAGGCTGCTATAGATTTAAATTTCCAGGATGGCTTCGACGGGTATCTCGAATTCGTCAAGTTGATGAACAGGACCTGCGCAGAATTATGCGAAGAAAAGGGGGCTGTGTTTGTCAATGTAGCACGGGATTTCGAAGATTACTATCCGGTGTATCTGACGGACAGAAATTCCATGGAAAGATATTCCCTGTTCACCGATTGCATCCATTTCTCCGAGATGGGGAACCTGATCATGGGCTTACTCATTTTTAATACCCTATCGAATCATTTACAATGTCAACATTGATTATATATTTCATTGCGATTTTCGCTCTCACTCTTGTCCTTGTAGTGGGAAATTATTTTGCCCGGCGAAAATTTAGCACAAGACAAGCCAAGCCACAAGAAGACGTCTATCCCCTGTATTGAAGAGTAGCAGCTAATATTTGACACGCATAAGGCAGAACCCTTGTTGCGGAGCGTCACCTACAGGATAGGGGCACCGAAAACCGCTGGGATCGGACTCAGGTTTCGCGGTTGAGGAATTTTTGCATTTAATTATTGATGCGGGATAAAAACCTCAAAGCGATTCCGTTGTTGGGTCAGATTTTAACAGGGGGGAAGACAGACCGCGAGATCCTTCGTCGCCTTCGTCTCCTCGAGGATGACAACCTGGCATTTCTTGTCATTCTGAGCGTAAGCGAAGAATCTCGGGGCTCATTGCCACCGGCGGCTCGCCGGCTAGACCGATTTGACGGTCAGTTCGGGGTGTAACTGCTGGCGAATCTGGGTTTGGATATATTGCAGGGTACCGCTGGTGGAAGTCGGGCAACTTCCGCAGGCGCCTTGATAATGAATACTGACTTCGTTGCCTTCTATACCTTTCAGTTCCACGCCACCGCCATCCTGGGCGAGGTTGGTGCGGATCGAACGGTTGAGCACCATTTCGATTCCCTGAAGTTTCTTCTCATTACTGAGTTCGGCAAAGTTGATGACATCTACCTCGCTCAACTGCACTTTTTCTTCGGCCTGATACAGGGACACCGTTTCTTCAATGGTTTTCCAAACCCGGTCTTTTAACGGAACCCAACTGGTCTTTTCGTCTTTGGTCACGGTGACAAAATTATCCATGACAAACACACTCAAAACACCGGACCGCTCGAACAGGGCTGTTGCCATTTTATCGCTTTCCGCTTCTTTTTTACTGGCAAAAGAAATATTGCCGTTATCGAGAAGCACCGCGTTGATGACGAACTGCAAAGCATTGGGATTCGGGGTTTCCTTCGTGCGCACCACTTTCAAGGCTTTTTTTGTACTAGGACGCGCTTTCGGCTTGGTCTTCTTTGCCGGTGCGGCTTTTTCTTTCAGTTTTTCCTGGATAGCCAGGACCTCGCTGATCTTCACAACAAAAGAACTCCCAATTTTTGATGAATAGGCATCATTTTAAACTATTCAAATGCGTGAGCCAAACATTATCTCGATCACTCGGCGCGGGAAGGGATTTCTGCATCCTGAATCACGATCACCCTGCGTCCCCTGAGGGACTGCATGGCTTCGTATCCGACAAAAACAGCCAGTCCGATGAGCACCACCGCCACCGTCCCGAGAAACACATTGGGTTCCGGCGCGGTAAAAAACTGGTGGGCCTGCCAACCTAATGCCGCTATCGTGGTCACGACCATGAACAGGGCAGGATAAAGCACATATTGCGTCGGGCGTTTGACTGCCATCAACCAGGTTGCCACCACAAACAGCGCCACCGCCGCGATGAGCTGGTTGGTGGCCCCAAAAATGGGCCAGATTTTCTGCCAGCCATCGGTCGCACCAATCAGGTAAGCGACAAACACCACTAAAACCGTCACCGCATATTTATTACGAAAAGCGGGCACTTGTTTGCCCAAGGATTCCTGAACCAGAAAACGTGTGATGCGCACGGCGGTATCAAGAGTGGTCAACACAAACGTGTTCAAAGCCAGTACGGCAATCATGGAGGCGATAGTAAAACTCATAACCGGCAACATCTGGTGCACCACGTTACCGTATCCATTGCCAAACGCCAGAATCCATCCGCCGGATTGCAGGGTCTCCCGAAAACCCAGCCGGGCCATATCGACTCCGCCGCCTTCCGGGGCTATCCAGTACAAGCCTCCAGCCACCATGAGGACAGTGACAACCGCGACCACCCCTTCGGTGAGCATACCGCCGTAGGCAATGGCCTTGCCCTGGGTTTCATTGGTCAACTGTTTTGAGGTGGTACCGCCAGCAACAAGAGAGTGGAAACCGGACACCGCACCACAGGCCACCAGCACAAACAACATCGGCCAGACCGGCCCCTGCACATCAGACATCGCACCCCTCCAGGCCGGAGTGTTCAGTCCCGGTGCCACCCATAACAGGGCGATAATGCCCAATGACATGGAACCAAACAGTATAAATGTAGAAAGATAATCGCGCGGTTGCAAAAGTGTTTGCACCGGCATGATCGAGGCCACCCCGGCATAAACCATCAACATCACAAACCAGAACAAAAGTGGGGAGAAGCCCAGCACGCCTTCTTGTGGCAAAGGCAGGGGAATTTTGAATCCGATATAAATATTCAGTATGACCACCAGCACCGCAATGGTGGAGACGATCTTAAGGCTGTAATTCTTTTTATAAATGCACCAACCGAGGACCATCGAAACGGGAATGATGGCGAAAGTGGGAAACACCATTTCCGGTTGGGCGATGAGGGTTTTGGCCGCCACCACACCGAACACGGCGATCACCAACAGCATGGCCAGAATGAGGAAAATCGCGAACACGGCTTTGGCCCGATAACCCATGGTGGTTTCCGCGATATCGGCGATCGAACTGCCGCGATTGCGCACCGAGACCATCAGGGTCAGGTAATCGTGAACCGCACCGATGAACACACTGCCAAGCATGATCCACACCAGCGTGATCGCCCAGCCAAAATGGTGCATGGCAATGATCGGCCCAATAACCGGACCCGCACCGGCAATGGACGCAAAATTATGCCCGAACAAGACTAAAGGCTTGCTGGGTACATAGTCCACGCCATCGTTTTGTTTTATGGCGGGGGTCTCCCGGTTGGCATCAGGCTGGATCAATTCCCGATCCAACCGTTCGGCATAAAAGCGGTAACCCACGTAATAAAAAAACAGGCAGGCAAAAACCAGTATGGCAATGGTCAACATGAGCAAACCTTAAAAAGCTACATTATTAGCTTTCTATTATATCAAAGTTGGCTTAGTGAGGGGTAGCCACTTGGCGTGGGGCCAATGTGCCGTCACTTTTGCTGGCGAGCAATCGTTATCTCGGCCCACCGAGCTATTGCCCATTGCCCCCCTGCTAGGGGCAGGATTTAAATAGGGAGCCGAGCTGGATGGTTTGTTCCCGATCCGGTCCTGTGGAAATCATCATAAACGATGTTTCAAGAAGTTCGCTCAATCGGTCGATATAACGCCTGGCGTTTTCGGGCAAACGGTCGTATTCCTGTATGCCGACGGTGCTTTCCGACCAGCCGTCAAACTCTACGTAGACCGGTTGGCAATTTTGCAGAACCTCAGGATCCGCGGGCATGTCGGAAAATGTTTTCCCTTTATATTCATAGCCGGTACAAACCTTGATGGTTTTGAATCCATCCAACACATCGATTTTTGTGAGAATCAGCGCGTCAATACCGTTGAGGTGAACGCCGTATCTGCCAACCACTGCATCGAACCATCCGCACCGCCGGGGCCTGCCGGTGGTCGCGCCAAACTCATTCCCGACCTTACCCAGGCGCTGGCCATCCTCATCCGACAACTCAGTGGGGAACGGGCCTTCGCCAACCCGGGTGGTATAAGCCTTGATCACCCCCAGCACCCGATCCACTTTGGTTGGCGGAATGCCAAGTCCGGTGCAAGCACCTCCCGCGGTTGAATTGGAAGAAGTCACAAACGGGTAGGTGCCATGATCCACATCCAACATGGTTCCCTGCGCGCCTTCACACAAAATATTTTTTCCCTGAGCAATCTGGTCGCGCATGAGAATATGGGTGTCGGCAATATATTTCAAAATGGTTTCCCGATAACTCATCAACTCATCAAACAGACTATTGAACCCAGGCAGTTCGATACCGTAAAGGCTTTTTAAAATTTTTTGTTTTTCCTGGTAATTGGCCTGTAACCGTTCTTTCAGGTAGGTTTCATCCCGTAGATCACAGGTACGAATTCCTGCCCGGGCGATTTTATCGGCATAGGATGGGCCGATTCCTCTTCCCGTGGTGCCAATTTTCTGAAATCTGCTCCCGCTCTCCCGACCTTTATCACTGGTACCATGATAAGGCATGATGATATTGGCCCGGTCACTGATAACCAGCCTGCCCTCCAGATCAACTCCGGTTTCTTCTAACTGGTGCATTTCATCCACCAAAGCTTGTGGGTCCAACACCACCCCGTTTCCAATCACGCACAGTTTATTATTATGGAAAATTCCGGATGGGATGAGATGCAGGACAAATTGTTTCTCATTGAAACAAATAGTATGCCCGGCGTTATGGCCTCCCTGATACCGGGCCACCACCTCCACATCTTCGGCGAGCAGGTCGATGATCTTGCCCTTCCCTTCATCGCCCCACTGCATTCCCACTACAACCGCAACCGGCATGAATCTCTCCCGATAAACAACAAAAGTGAATAATGTTTGGCCCAGCGGGATATTATCCTCACCCCTCCCCCCCTTGTCAACCGGCGAGCCGCCACTAGGCGTGGGGCCAGAGTGCCGTCGCTTTTTCTGGCGAGCAAAAATCTGTCTCGGCTCAATCAAGCCCTTGCTATTTGCCTCCCCTGCTAAGGGGCCCTAGGCGTGGGACTAGTGCTGAAATTTTTTGAGGAAGGATTTTATTGTTTCCAAGGGGACCATGGGTCCGATATCGATGCCGGGGCAGAACCCGCCGACCAGTTTCCACATGGGTTTGGAATCCATATTCTCCCGCCAGAACGGGTAAGACTGGCATTGTTTGGGTTTGGCGGGGTGGATACCGCATCCCTGATCGGTCAAAAAAGAGCAGGGTGCGCCTTCTTCCCCCACTTCTATGACCCAGTAACCCTCATCGCGGGTGAGGAAGGTTTTCTTAAATTCTGCCGGAGAGATTTTCAAAAAATCAGCGGCGTTGCGGATATCTTCACGGTCAAAATTCACGATACCCGGCTTGATGCAACACTTGAAACAATCGGCCTGACATTCAAACCGAATCGGTTCCTTTTCCCACCATTTAGTCATGTGGAGATCCTGAAAATTACAATATAGTTTTCTTGCGCCAAGACAGAAAAAAAATAACCCCCTCAATCCCCCTTATCAGGGGGGTTAAAATATCACCAAGTCATCACGGTGGATCACTTCTTCATAAAAAGATTCCTCCATCAGATTGCGAACAGCGGAGGTTTTCATGCCTTTGATACGTTCGAGATCACGGGAATTATAATTGACCAGTCCACGACCAATTTCTTTGCCTGATTCATCGAGAAGGGTCAGGGCATTGCCAAACTCAAAATCGCCTTTCACCTTTATCAGTCCCGCAGGGAGGAGGCTTTTCCCCCTTTCCACCAAGGCTTTTCGGGCCCCTTCGTCAATGGTCAGGGTTCCAGCGGGTTTCAGGGTATGGGCGATCCAGTGTTTGCGATCGCGGATCTTGCCTTTTCCCGACCAGAATAATGTACCCACTTCTTTACCGGCAAAGATATTCTCGATGACCTTTTCGTCCAAGCCATTGACAACCAGCGTGGGAATGCCAAAACTCATGGTTTTTTTTGCCGCTTGAACCTTGGTGAGCATCCCCCCAACCGTCAAACGGTTTTTGCTTTTTCCCGCGATTCTCTCGATGTCTTCATTGACCTTGGAAACATGAGAAATCAGTTGCGCTTTTTCAGTCTTGTTTTTCAAGGAAGGGTCCCGGTCATACAATCCCTCAACATCAGAAAGGATGATTAATAATTGCGCGTCCACCAGGCAGGCCACGGTTGCGGAAAGAGAATCATTATCGCCGATCTTGATCTCCTCAACGGTAACCGAATCGTTTTCATTGATAATGGGAATAACACCCTTTTCCAGAAGTGCCTCGATGGTGTGCTTGGCGTTGAGGTAGCGTCTGCGGTTTCCCAGGTCATCGTGGCTCAAAAGTATCTGGGCAACCATCAGTCCTTTTTTTTCGAAAGCCTTTTCATAGGTATGCATCAGGAAACTCTGGCCGATAGCAGCACAGGCCTGCTTTTCAGGAACGGTTAAATCGGCCCGGCCAAATTCCAGGCGTTCCCGCCCCGCCATGATCGCGCCGGATGAGACCAGTACCACATCGTAGCCCTTATCTCGGATGACCTTTATTTTACGCGCATAATGCCGCACCCATTCCCGGCTCAGGCCACACTCCAGCTGTGAACAGCCCTTATCCCGATTGGAAATAACACTGCTTCCAATCTTGATCACCACACGTTTGATATCTTTTAAAATGTCTTCGCGAACTGTCATGTTCTCCAGGATGCCCGACAGCATCCATTTTGAGGATAAAAAAAGCCGTAAAGGAAAATGTAACCTAAAATTCCAGCGAGGTCATCCCTTATTGTTAGAGTTTTTCAGGGTTTCGGTGATAAACCGGTTCAGGGCATTAAAATAGTCGCGTCCACCCATGATGTAGGTATCATTATGCCCGGCCCCTTCGATTGCGTAAAAAGTTTTAGGTTCCCCTGCATGGTCGAATAATTTGCGCCCGAGATCATAGGGAACGATCTCATCGCGCGTGCCATGCAGGAACAGTTTTGGAAGCTTCAGGTGAGGAACTTTCCCGATAGCATCCAACTTGGATCGAAGCGCCCAGCCAAGGGGAATCAGCGGAAAAACTGTTCTCGACATATCCGATGCAGAGGTAAATACCGACTCAAGGATCAGGCCGCGTGCTGGGTTGTTCAAAGCGGTCTCAACCGCGCAAATACCACCTAAGGAACGCCCAAAAAGAAACAGGGCATCAATGGATACTCCATCCATTGTAAGAACCTTCTTATAAGCCGCCCGAGAATCCATATAGATTCCCTGTTCATCAGGTTCGCCTTCACTACGTCCGTAGCCTCGGTAATCAAATATAAAAACGTTCAGGTTGAGCGGTGTAAGACGCTGGATATTATCCAGCCGGTGGCTGAGGTTGCCGGCGTTACCATGAAACCATAACAGGGTCGCGACCGCATTCCGGGCGGGAATGAACCAGCCATGCAGTTTTACTCCATCTTCCGCCGTAAAATAAATGTCTTGCGCCACAACCCCCACAGACGCAGGTTCCCAAAACCCTTCCGGGTAACGAGAGGGATGGAAAATTATTTTATTTTCAAAAATGAGCAGGAGTGCCGCATAAAGCAATACGAAGAAAACCAGCAGGCCAGCAGACTGAATCCATGTCACCTTTTTAGACCGATTAATGGTTTTCAACTGGAGAGACTTTTATTTTTAGTCCTGCCACCGAATCGACCCGGACCGTTTCCCCTTCGGCGACCGGTCCTTCCGCTTCCGCTTCCCACAACTCACCATGGACCTGGACTCGTCCTACCGGATTCAGGGCATCTTTCACCAGACCGGTTTCGCCGATCATCCCATCCATCCCTCCCAGTTTTTTGAGGTTTCGGGTGCGGGTAGCGAGAACGACAATCCCTACCGACAAAACTACTGTCAGGCCCAATGTTGGATAAAGGATGGCACGGGAAATCTGCAAAGCAGGGTCATCGCTGTCTATCAGCATGGTGGACCCGAGAAAAAGTGAGATCACCCCGGACACCGATAACAGGCCGTAGCTCATGATACTAATTTCAGCAATAAACAGAATCACGCCAAAAAGAATCAGTAAAAGTCCGGCGTAGTTGATGGGCAAAGTCTGCATGGCATAGAGCGCAAGGATAAGGCTGATCGCGCCGATCACGCCGGGCAGAACCAATCCGGGATTGGACAGCTCAAAATAAAGACCTACCATCCCAATCATCATGAGTATGTAAGCCACATTAGGACTGGAAATGATATCCAGAAATTTTTGCCGAGGGTTCATCTCGTGATAAACGATTTCAAGATTTCCCGTCCTGAGCGTGACAGAACCCGACGCGACTTGCACTTCCCTTCCATCAACAGCAAGCACCAGCGCCTTCACATCTGCGGCAACGAGATCAATCACATTGAGCCGCATGGCCTCTTCTGCCGATATGGAAACGCTCTTGACCACTGCCAGTTCCGCCCAATGCTCGTTGCGATTTCTAAGCTGTGCCAGGGAACGGATATAGGCGGCGGCATCGTTGACCACCTTGTGTTCCATAGTTTTCGCCTGCTCGCTTTCGCCTCCCCCACCCATCATATTTACCGGATGGGCGGCACCAATATTCGTGCCCGGTGCCATGGCGGCAATATGGGAGGCTATGGTGATGAACGTTCCTGCTGAGGCGGCCCGTGATCCGCTCGGCGCAACAAATGAAGCCACGGGAACCTGGGAGCCCTGGATTTTTTTGATGATCTGTCGCATGGAAGTATCCAGTCCGCCGGGAGTGTCCATATGCAGAACGATCAATGCTTCCTGATCGGCATTAGCCTGGCTGATTTCATGGGAAATGTATTCGGCAACTGCGGGGTTGATCGACCCTGAAATTTTAACAACGATCACAAGGTCTTTAGAATGTGCGGGAGAGACAGCCAGCAACCAAATCAGTAACAGGAAACCAATTTGTTTATTCATCAGGATAACCTGCGAAAAGTGTCAGAAGTTTTCCGTCTGTGCTTGCTATTATTGTTCCACAGGGGAATAAATAAAGCAAACCCCGCAATCCAGCCGGAACTAATTTTACGTTACGGGTACTGCGTTTAATGTTAAACTGCGTGATCAAAACGTGATTTCAACTTCAGAGATATTTCATGGATTACAAGACCATATTCATCGTTGATCCAATAAGGAACGAGCGCATTCCATTGGCGAAATTTCTCAGTGAGGAAATTTTCACCGTCATGACATTCGTCTCTCCTAACGACTGTTTCAAAAAATCCGATCTGATTCGATGCGACCTAATAGTATTTGTCCCGCGTAAGGAAAAAAACGAGATCAAACATCTGATGAATATAAAAAAGAAGTTTCGGAAAATCCCCCTGATCTTTCTTCTCACCGAAGATTTTCCAGATGTCAATCTAACGGAAATCACAGCTAACGGATTTCCCAATCTGTATAAAGCCGGCAATAACGAAAAGGTGCGCGAAATCATGCTGGGCCTTCTTGCCGCAGAGGGACTACCCCCACGGACCGAAGTGCCTCATCCCGTCCCCATTTCCAAGGAAGTGCGGAACGCCATTGCTGCCGCACGGGGGACCGAATGAGCAACACACCCAAAATCACCTGCGCTGTTGCAACAGGACCCTTTAACATTGGAGGGCAGAATCCACTGGCATTGATTGCGGGACCCTGCGTGATTGAATCGGAAAAAATTACCCGAGACATCGCCGAGAAACTTAAACGCATTACAGAAGATCTGGGAGTGCCCTTCATTTTTAAAGCTTCTTACGACAAAGCCAACCGGTCTGCCATTCAATCGTTTCGCGGTCCGGGGCTGAAAGAGGGATTAAAAATCCTGCAAAAAATTAAGACGGATCTGGATATTTCCATTTTGTCCGATGTCCATAAGGAGGAAGAAGTCGAAGTAGCAGCGGAAGTGCTCGATGTTTTGCAGATCCCCGCTTTTCTTTGTCGACAAACGGATCTTCTGGTGAAAGCGGCTGGCACTGGCAAAACGATCAATGTTAAAAAAGGGCAGTTCATGGCTCCCTGGGATATGAAGAATGTCGTGAACAAACTTGAAGAAAGCGGCAATAAAAATATCCTGCTTACAGAGCGGGGGGTAACCTTTGGCTACAACAATCTGGTGGTGGATATGCGTTCCCTTGTTTTAATGCGGGACTATGGCTATCCGGTAGTGTTCGATTCCACCCACAGCCTGCAACAACCCGGAGGCCAGGGCACAAAAAGTGGCGGGCAAAGGGAAATGATCCCCGACCTGGCCCGTGGAGCAGTAGCTGTCGGTTGCGATGCCCTGTTCATGGAGGTCCATCCTGAACCTGATCAGGCGTTATCGGATGGACCCAATATGCTGAAACTCGACCTGTTGCCCGAACTGCTGGAACAATTAATCACTCTGGACCAAATCGTTCGGAGCGGAGGAAGAATGTAACGCAAGCAAGGGAAAAGAGATATGAAACGATTTTTCATCATTCTCCTTGCGGGAATTTTTGTTTTTCCCCTTATCATAGAGGCCAACCCTGAGGGCATCTGGGTTGAGCTTTCTCCCACTCCTGTTAAAAGAACCGAATCCTCTTCCGCGCTCGTTGGCAATAAAATATATGTGTTGGGAGGGTTCACCCCAAAAGGGATTTCCAACAAAGTAGATGTCTGGCACCCGGAATCCGGCACCTGGAGCCGAATCATTCCCCTTCCCCGCAGTCTGCATCATACAACGGCTTCTGTGGTAGATGGCAAACTGTATGTCATCGGTGGGTTTGATTCCGGTACATGGCGACCCGTTGCTGTCAACTACGAGTATGACCCGGAAATTCATCGTTGGACGGCGAAAGCCCCCATGCCCACCGCACGCGGGGCGCATTCCGCTGGAGTGATTGACGGAAAAATTCACCTGGTCGGTGGCGCACACCGAAAACTGATACGTCTGGTCAACACCTCTGTCCATGAAGTTTACGATCCTAAAACGAATACATGGGAGACCTTTGCCCCCATGCCTACCGCGCGCGACCATCTTTCCGTTTCCGTAACGGGTGGAAAACTTTTCGCCATTGGAGGAAGGGTGGACGTCGACTACAACAATAACCTGGATGTCAACGAATCCTATGATGCCAAAACGGGTAAGTGGCGCCACCACGCCCCTCTTCCTACGGCACGGAGCGGCATCACCTCCCAGGTTCTAAATGGGTTGATCCATGTCTTTGGAGGGGAATCAGGACGAGGAACCTTTGTTGAAAATGAAGCGTATGACCCAGCAACAGATAAATGGAAAACCTTTAAACCCATGCCTTCAGGACGGCATGGGTTGGCATCTGCTTTGTGGAATGACGAAATCCATATTCTGACAGGAGGACCCAGACCAGGTGGAGGTGGAAGCAACACCCACTTTGTTTTCAAACTGGATTGATTTTTGCGAGAACCATTACATAAAAAAAGGGGGGGGGGTGGCTCCCTTGGTAGGGAGCCGGAGAGAAAAACTAGTTAGCCATCGATTTGGCACGCCACGGATTGGGTCACTTGGAGGTAAACCCAATCCGTTGGAGGTGGCAGTGCCAGTTCGAATCTTCAATCATCTATACAGCAATCCTCATGCCATTTTGTTTTCTGACAGGCATAAAAACCCATAACTTATTTTAAACAAACATTTTCTGATATTTTCCTGACAGTTCGCCGAGTCAAAGTTTCCCTCCCATTAGTACAGTTTTGCCCTACCTTGCGTCAATTTTTGCCTGGTTTTCAGGAACATTATCCCCCATGAGAAATATCTTTGCTTAAGGCCTCTCTAAAAATTACTTTTAGCCATGAGCGGTCCTTATGAATTTTGGGCACGAATAGTAGCCCAAAAGACCAGCGAGTTGCCTTAGAGAAAATTATCGAATAAAAAGAGCCCTATAAAAATATCCCCTTAAAAATAAAACCTGTGGCAAAGTAGATAGGATGGATTGAAAATAATTTTTGAGGAAAATCGTATGTTACTGGATGTAGAAAAATTATTTCCAGCAGAGTCAATGACAATAATGATTGTCGATTATACCAAGGATAATATTGATATTCTGAAAAAATTTCTAACCAAATTCGGATTCAAGATCACAGTTGCCCTCAGCGGAGAATTGGCCCTGGACCTGATACCTAAATTGAAACCTGATCTGATATTGCTGGATGTCATGATGCCGGGGATCGATGGTTATGAAGTGTGCATACGATTGAAAAAAGACAAGGATTTAAAAAACATACCCGTTATCTTTATTACAGCCAAGGGAGACACCGAAGATATCTTAGAGGGATTCGGAGTGGGAGCAGTGGATTACATTATGAAACCTTTCAGGCTGGAAGAAGTCTATGTCAGGGTCAAAACCCATCTAATCCTATCTGCCGCCCTTAAAAAATTAACCCTGGATAGCGAAACGGACCCTCTAACAGGTCTGTTCAACAGGTGAACTTTTATGCAAAAGATTGAAAATGAAGCCCTGCGCTTCAAGCGAACCCAAAAACCTTTTTCAATCCTTTTTGGTGATATCGATTTATTCAAAAAAATCAACGACACCTACGGCCATTTGGCGGGCGATGCTATTTTGGTAAGTATCAGCCACATCCTGAACACAGAAAAACGGGAAATAGACCAAGTGGCAAGATGGGGAGGAGAAGAGATTTTAATTTTACTTCCTGAAACGAACTTGAAGGGAGCGGTTCAGCTTGGTAATAAAATCCGGAAATCAATTTCCGCAAAACCTATTACCCATGAAGGACAGGAAAGTAATGTAACCATGAGTTTCGGGGTCAGCGAGTATAACAGTGAAACCCATATCGAAAAAACCATCGACCTCGCCGACCAAAGGCTTTATCTGGCAAAAAATTCCGGCCGCAACAAAGTCGTCTCGGAAGACGCATGAACCAAATTTTGAAATCAGCCTAACAGGTCAGACAAAAACCTTGTCATACTCTGAGTTGCAAATTGGGTTTGGGTGCGAAGCGACAAGGCACTTTTGATGGAACCGGGGTGCGTCAATACATACCATCCGGCTTTGAGGGTTGAAATTTCTCCATCACTTCCCAGAAACGAGGAGCTGTCCAGAAGCTCCTGATCGACCCTGTCGGAAATCGCCCGTACAGATAGTAAAGGCAGGCCCTTTTCTTCAGCCACTCTGGCAATCGCCGAAGTTTCCATTTCCACTGCTTGAACACAATAACTCGTTCCCAGTTCCCGCTTGGCTGCTGGCTCGTGAATTACGGTATTGACGGTTAGTAGTCCACCCACAACCGCCTTAATTCCATCAGAACAGGGGGTGTTCCAGGCACGATCCAGCCAATTGGGATCAGAAAAATATTTTCTTTTTCCATTCACTTCCAAAATAGAATCGGCAATCACCAGATCGCCGACATTCAGTTCCGGCTGAACCGCCCCGGCATAGCCGGTGCTGATCAAAACCTTGGGCTGAAAATGGTCGATGACTTGAAGGGTGGAATCCTCGGCCCTTTGTTTGCCAACGCCGGACTGGACCAGGACAATATTCTGCACCCCCCACTTGCCGGGCCAGACATTTGTTTTACCCAGACGTACACGATCTGAAATATTCATTGCCCGCTTGATACCGGCAATTTCTTCTTTTACCGCTCCAAATATGGCAATACAATCATTCATAACATGGAAGTATACCACCCTCTTTCAACCCGGCAGTTCAAATTACTGCTCCCACGCAGTTTTAGTATTTGCTTCCTGGCTCAGCAGCTACTAGGGTTTCACACTCCTCGCGGTTTTAGTATTTGCTTCCTAACCCAGCGGGTGCTATGGTTTCGCACTTCCCGCAACTAACTGGAAATCTTTGATCTATGGCAAAGCTGAAACTGAATATTCCGGTCAAAAAAGGTGACCGGCTTGAGCTGGATGTTGAAACCCTGGCGTCCAGTGGTGATGGCCTTTGCCGATACGAAGGCTACACCCTGTTTACACCGGGCGGACTGCCCGGTGATAAGATCGTGGGGAAAGTTGTCAAAACCACTCCGCGTTTTGGCGTGATGAAGATGTTTAAAGTAATCGAGTTCTCCAAGGACCGTGTCGACCCTCCCTGCCCTGTTTTCTTCAAATGCGGCGGTTGCAAATTCCAGGACCTGGCCTATGAAAAACAGTTGCAGTTTAAAATCCAGATTATCAAAGACAGCCTGAAACGCATTGCCCATATTGAACCCCCGGAAAATATTGAAGTCATCGCGGCGGACTCGCAATACCAATACCGCAACAAAGGCAGTTTCGCGGTACAGGGAAATACGGGAAAACCTCTTATCGGATTTTATGCTGAAAGCTCCCATGATGTCGCCGACTCGGCCACCTGTGACATTCTCCTGCCCGCAATTAACAATACAAAGGAATGGCTGCGCCAGCTTTTAGAAAAGCATGAGATCTCTATTTACCACGAACGCAGTCATCAGGGGCTCCTGCGCGGATTGATCATCAGGCATTCCTTATCAACGGGAGAAACCCTGGTCGGCATGGTCACCAACAAAGGCAGGTTTCCAAGAGGGTTTCTGGCCGACCTGACCCAGGAGAAGAATTTAAAAAAGCTGGGCATTGTCGGTCTGATTCAGAACATCAATTCGCAAAATACCAACGTGATCATGGGTTCTGAAAACAAGGTGCTGTGGGGAAAAAACCGTTATACCGAGAACCTTGGAGGGTTGACTTTTCACCTTTCCCTCGGCTCCTTTTTCCAGATCCATTCCAAACAGGCAGAAAAACTTTATACCCTCATTGACCAATGGACCGAAGCAGCCGGAGATCGAACCCTGGTTGATGCTTATAGTGGATCGGGAGGCATCGCCCTGTGGCTGGCAAAGCAGGGTAGAAGTGTAATTGGAATTGAAAAATTTGAACCGGCCATGGAAGATGCAAGACAGAGCGCTAAAAGCAATGGGCTTTCCAATTGCCAGTTCCTTACCGGAGCAGTGGAAGAGCATGTCTCTAAAATTGCTTTGGATAAAACCGTTCACACCTTCATCATGGACCCTCCCCGTAAAGGTATATCAGAAGCGGTTATCCAAACTCTCTTACAAGCCCAACCTAAACAAATCATTTATATTTCGTGCAATCCGGCCACCCTGGCCCGCGACCTGGAACGTCTCGATGGATACAAGATTCAGGATATCCGGGTGATTGACATGTTCCCTCAAACCCAGCACATAGAAACCGCCGTCCGCCTCACCCACCGGCCAACGGCCAGTGGCCGTGGTATTCTACCTTAGCCTTTACCCGTGCCGAGCATGAAGTCAATGGTTGAATACCACGCATGCCCCACATGGGGTAAATACGCAATAGTTTTCGCTGGCTAACAACGACTCTTCTCGGCTTACTCAAGCTATGCTCTATCCCACCGGGCGTGGCCCGGTTGGCTAAACCGGCAATTAATGGTATACCTGTAAGATGTCAAATAGTCGAAAAATCGAACTATTGCAGGAGACTGATCTGCTCAGTTGTTTCGACGAGTCTACCCTGAGCAAGCTGGTCGAACATTGCCGGGAAATTTCCCTCGCACCTAAAGAAGTTCTATTCAATGAGGATGATCTGGAAAATGCCATGTACCTCATCCTCGAAGGAGAGCTTGAAGTTTTCAAGGGACCCAAACAAATAGCTATTCTAGGTCCGGGTCAATATCTGGGAGAAATGTCGCTGATCGAATCCAAAGCACGCTCCGCTTCGGCCAGGGCACAACAAACCACCCTGCTCATTGAAATCAATGAAGAACATTTCCACACCTATCTCGCGTCAGAACCCCAGGCGCTCCTCTCCATCATGCGTACCTTGTCAAGCCGCATACGCAATGATCTGGAAACGATGATGAAGGACCTGCGCCAACTGAGTATTTTTACCCACGATATCCGTAATTTCCTGAGCACCCTGGGTCTTGCTGAATTGACCATTGAAGATTCCATCGAAATGTTTGAAGGAACCAACTCCAGCCATAAAAAACGGGACGGGCTGGAAGACATAGAGCAATGCCAGCATGTGGTCGAAACGGTCCGCACCAACCTGATGGAGCTTCTGGATTCCAGTTTGAACCATGTAAAAAAAATCAAAACCGAATATGTAAGATCAAAACAATCCATTCTACCAGTCATAGAAGAAACTATAGCGGGGCTTACCACGCACCCACAATTGCACAACAAAACCATCAGCATCCTTCCCGAAGGGGATTCCCTGGATGCGGTTTTTTATCCTTTGGACATCCAACGTGTCCTGCAAAACCTGATCATCAACGCCGGCTACGTTACAGAAAGCGGAGGCCCGGTGGATGTCCGGGTCACTCAAAACAACGGGCTCCTAAAGGTCAGCGTAATAGATAAGGGTTGTGGTATCCCGGAGGACGTTCAGGGATATCTTTTCAAAGACACATTAACCACCAAGAAGGATGGCAACGGACTGGGCCTGCTTTCCTGCAAAGGCATAATCGAAGAAAATCACCAGGGAAAACTCTGGTTTGAAACTGAAGTGGGAAAAGGAACCACCTTCCACTTCACCCTACCCGCCCACTAATCCGCATATTGCATAGAGTTTCTAAATCACCCCACCCCATCCGGGGCATGCGTGGTATTCAACCATTGACTTCATGCTCGGCACGGGTAAAGGCTAGTGAAGAGGGTATAACTGGGGTTGGGGGGATTTGCTTTTTCTGCTTGGAACAGCAGACTTTTTAAGCCGAGACAACTCTTTGCTCGCCAGAAAAAGTAACGGTTCTCTGCCCCACGCCTAGTGGTCGGTTAGAATTTGGCGTGTTTGGGAGTTCTGGGGAAGGGGATTACATCGCGGATATTTTCCATACCAGTGACAAACTGAACTAATCTTTCGAATCCCAACCCGAATCCTGAGTGAGGTGCCGACCCGAATTTCCGCAGATCAAGATACCACCAGTATTCTTCCGGGTCGATGTCTTTATCCCGCATGCGTTGTACAAGCACTTCATAATTTTCCTCACGCTGGCTACCGCCGATTATTTCCCCAAGGTTCGGCAGAAGTACATCCATGGCTCGCACGGTTTCACCACCTTCATTGAGTTTCATGTAAAAGGACTTGATCTGTTCAGGGTAGTTGAACACGATGATCGGTTTTTTGAAAACCTTCTCGCTGAGATAACGCTCATGTTCCGCCTGTAGGGCAAAACCCCACTCCACGGGGTAGGTAAAAATCTCGGATGCTTTTTGCAATTGATGAATGGCATCGGTATACGTCAGCCTCTCGAACCGATTGTCGATAATATTTCTCAGGGTCTCGAGAATGGTGGTGTCAATGCGCTTGTTGAAAAATTCCATGTCTTCGGCGCAGTGTTCCATCACATCCGACAATAAAAACTTAATGAATTCCTCAGCGAGGTCCATATTGTCATCCAGGTCATAAAAGGCCATTTCCGGTTCCACCATCCAAAATTCAGCGAGGTGCCGACTGGTGTTGGAGTTTTCGGCCCGGAAGGTGGGACCAAACGTATAAATGTCTGAAAGGGCCATGGCATAAATTTCTCCTTCCAGTTGTCCGCTAACCGTGAGAAAAGTTTTTTCGCCGAAGAAGTCCTGGGAAAAATCAACCTTTCCATGCACTGCCCCCTCCACACGTGGCGGCTTGGACAGATCCAGGGTCGTCACCTGGAACATTTCCCCCGCCCCTTCGCAATCACTGGTGGTCACAATAGGCGTGTTCAGGTAAACAAAGCCCTGATCTTGAAAAAACCGGTGGATAGAAAAAGCCAGTCGGTTTCGCACCCGCATGACCGCACCAAAAGTATTGGTACGCGGGCGAAGGTGGGCGATCTCACGCAAATACTCGAAGGAATGCCGCTTCTTTTGCAAGGGGTAGTCAACCGGCGCGGGGCCATAAACCTGGATTTCGGTGACCTGGACTTCCTTGGACTGGCCCTTGCCTTCAGAAGCCACCAGTTTGCCGCGAACCGAGACACAACTGCCGGTGGTCAATTGGTTCTCAATAGAGGAGTAGTCTGGAAGAGTATGCTCAACCACCGCCTGAATATTAGCCATACAGGAACCGTCATTGATCTCCAGAAAGGAAAAGCCTCCCTTGGAATCGCGGCGGGTTCTCACCCAACCCTTAACCAGCACTTCTCCCTCCTCACCATTGAGGAGATCTTTGATTTTTGTCCGCTTCATAAGCTCGCTTTGTTCCCATCGGAACCCTCATAGGAAGAGGCTCTTCTCATTGACATTAAAGGGGTTTTCAGATATTTTATTTAGGAACTATGCCTTCACAAGGCAGTTAGCAATAACTTTTTCCTGCATGGGAAAACCTACACGCCATACTTCGTGTTTATTCTAGGAAATTTACTGAGTGCAACC
>Ga0114993_10002899_pt1 | contig 18314 bp, 16 predicted proteins | sample ArcticOcean_MG_C_FD_87042 | JGI IMG/M metagenome (GOLD analysis project Ga0114993, IMG submission 87042) | Marine microbial communities from western Arctic Ocean - ArcticOcean_MG_CB2_150 | ecosystem: Environmental > Aquatic > Marine > Oceanic | place: Arctic Ocean: Canada Basin | collected...
GGAGCCCGGTGGTTGTCCCAGGCTCTTCAAGATCATCCTCGCGTAGTTTTGGGGTTTACCATCCTTGAGATGGAAGCGGTACCAGGCTGCCAGGTCGGTGATTCCGACCCATGCCGAGACGGCGGAGAACCGTGTGGGGTGGTGGCCGGCCATCAGCAACGCCATGTGGCCGCCGCCGGATGCTCCGGCCAGGTAGATCCTCGACGCATCGACGCGGTATGTTCTGGCGGTCCAGTCGACGGCGTCGAGAATGTCCTGGCGGGCAAGCCGGGAACCGCAGGCTGCCGGCGTGTTGTTGCGACCGCGGAAGTTGGGGTGCAGAAAGATCCAGCCTCGGGTGGCCGCCTGTTTCAACCAGACCGAGTTGTCTTGCCGGAAGTCGCCACTCCAACTGTGAAGAAACACCAGCAGCGGCACTCTTGAGGACTTGGCCTGCTCGGGCACCCAGATTCTCGATGGTTCCATCGAGCCATCAAGCGACGACTTGATGGTGATGTCGGCCAGTGGAGGCGAATCGGCGGCTGATGCTGTGGCTGCAAGGATCGTGCAGGCCAGGAGGCACGCCGCTGCCTGAGACGGCAGGTGTTGAGTCCGAGGATGGCTCACTTCGTCTTTCCGGTTTTCTTGATCGTGCCCCACATGTGTCCCGGCGTCTTGCCGTGCGACCAGGTCCCGGCGTAGCGGTTGCCGTCGATCAGCAGGTGAACCGAGAAGGTACCGAAGCCGGGGATGGCGATCTTTTCCATCGTGATCACCGGTTTGGTGCCAGCCCAGACGACTCGTAGTGGCAGCGGCGGGAGTTTGGCTTCGCCGAACTTGGCATGGAAAAGGAAGAAGTTCCCTCCCTTGGTGATTCTGCTGATCTGGTAACTGTCTTCGTTGGGCGGTGCCCCCTTGTCTTCACCGACGACGCTGAAGAACCCGGTCAGAGTGGTTCCCGACATCGCTTCGATGAAGGCCTTTTCGCGAACCTGTTGTTTCGATTCCGCTTCTTCGACGGCGGACAGTGTCAGCGGAGTAGCCAGCACACCGAGTACAAGCAACATTCTTGGCCAGGATCGGATTGTCGGGGCATGGTGTGTCATCGCAGGAATCTCCATCTTGGACAGCACGTCAGTCTCATCGCTAACATGTCGTCTCATCCTACACCACCAGCACATGCCAATGAACACTCCGACAGGACAGACACCCGACCTCGACAATCTGTTGCCCGCTCTGGGCGAACTCTGCAGCGTCGTCGCCACTCTGCGGGGCCCCGACGGCTGTCCGTGGGATCGCGAGCAGACTCTCGAGTCGATCAAGCCATACACGCTTGAAGAGACCTACGAACTGCTCGAAGCGATCGATTCGGGTGACGACACCGCGATCGTCGAAGAACTGGGCGACCTGCTGCTGCAGGTGGTGCTGGATGCTCAGATCGGAGCCGACGAGGGGCGATTCGGATTGATCGAAGTGGTCGAGGGTGTGACCAAAAAACTTATCGACCGGCATCCTCATGTCTTCGGCGACACTGTGGCCGAGACGGTCGAGGCGGTTCGGAGGAACTGGGACGCGGCGAAGGCGGTCGAGAAGCAGCGAGAGAGCGTGATGGACGGGTTGCCATTGGCGATGCCTGCCCTGGCCCGAGCCTCACGAATCAGCGGGCGGGCCGCTCGGGTCGGATACGACTTCCCCGATCGGCTGATGTTGTTCGACAAGTTGAAGGAAGAACTCCAGGAGTTGGCCGACGAGTTGTTTGAAGGTGGCGTGGTGCCCGAGGTGGTTGCCGGGGTTGAGGTGGAGGTTGTCGAGGATCAGGGGTTGGAAGACGCGGTGAGGGATCGAGTTGAGGAGGAGCTTGGTGATGTGCTGTTTGTGTTGACCAACATCGCACGGCGGTGGGGGGTGAACGCCGAGGAGGCTCTACGACGAAGCACTCGGAAATTCGAACGACGATTTCGGGCGATCGAGACGGGGTTGGTCGAGCGAGGGACGGACGTGCAACGGGCTTCGCTGGTTGAGATGGAAGAGGTTTACCAGGCGGCCAAGTCTGCCGAGAAGCGAGAGGAGTGATGACCGATGGAGGGAGAAGCGAGCGGCCTGCTGGTCCGGCACGAGGAGACGGCCCAGCGTGAGCGGAGTACCTGCGGCTGGCGGCACCTGCTGCTGAGTCGCCAGGACCGTGACCGGGGACTGGCAGCCTGGGCACACGCCGTCGATATCGACGGTGCCCGCGAGCACTACCACAAGGTGGGTACCGAGTTGTACTACGTGCTTGATGGAGAGGGCAGCGTGATGCTCGACGGTGTCGAGCACCCGGTCCGGACCGGGTCGATCGTGCACATTCCGCCCGGCGTGGTGCACGGAGCTCGTGGACGAATGCGAGTGTTGGTGGTGGGGATTCCCGATATCAGCGACGAGGACCTGTTTTTTCCCGATGACCAGGCGGGGGACTGATGAGCGATTCGGTTGCTGACCTGGGCGGGTTGAAACTGATCGACCTGTCGGTGCCCCTGGAGGACGCGGTGGTCAGCGAGCCGGTGCGGGCCAGCGTGGGCTGGTACCGTGCGGTGGCGTTGGTGTGAGAGGGGGGGCCGGGGTCACTCGGGGGTGACGTAGGCTGCGGTGATGCCTCCGTCGACGACGAACTCGGTTCCGGTGACGTAGCTGGACTGGTCGCTGGCGAGGTAGAGGGCGGCTTGGGCCATTTCCGAGGCTTCGCCGAATCGGCCCATGGGGACGTGGACCAGGCGTCGTTGTTTCTTGTCTTCGGTGTCCAGAAAACTCATCAGCATCTCGGTCTTCAGGGGACCCGGGCAGAGTGCGTTGACGCGGATATTCTGTCGAGCGTGGATGACGGCCAGTTCGCGGGTGAGTGCCAGGACTCCACCCTTGCTGGCGGTGTAGGCCAACTGTGGTGTGGCGGCGCCGAGCAGTGCGACGAACGACGCGGTGTTGATGATCGATCCGCCGCCGGCTCGCAGCAGGGCTGGGACACCGGCCTTACAGCCCAGAAAGACTCCGGTCAGGTTGATCGCAATCGTTCGGTCCCAGGTCTCCAGCGACGTCTCGACCGCATCGCCGTCTGCCGGGTCCATGATGCCGGCGTTGTTGAACAGCACGTCGAGTCGTCCGAAGGTTTCTTCGGCGGCGTCGACCATGGTTTGGCAGTCGTCACTTTTGGCGACATTGGCTGTGACACAGATCGCCGTCCCGGGCCGATCCGCTTCGATTTCCTCGACCGTTTCGCGGCACGTATTTTCGTTGATGTCGACGGCGACGATCCGAGCTCCTTCGGCCGAGAACAGCCGACAAGTCTCTCGCCCGATACCTCCGCCGGCTCCTGTTATCAGCGCCACCTTGTCTGCCAGTCGATCACTCATTTCTCGTTCCCCATTTCATCGTCTGCCGACGCGTTGTCGGAGCAGGCATCCACGAGTTCATCGAAGAGAGTTTGTTGTAGCGGGTCGACTTCGGCGGTCAATTCCGGGTGCCATTGCACGGCGAACAGCCAGCGGTGTTCGGTCAGTTCGACCGCTTCGATTGTTCCATCGGGAGCGTGAGCGGCGACGGTGAGTCCACGTCCGAGTCGGCTGATGGCCTGGTGGTGCCACGAGGCACAATCGAAGGTTGGCTGGATCAGCAATCCGGCCAGTTGGGTGCCATCGACGGTTGCGACCGAGTGTGGAGTTGGTTCACGAGGCGGAAGCCGGTGTTTGACCTCATCACCAACCACGTCGGGCAGGTGCTCAATCAGCGAGCCGCCGAGTGCCACGTTGACCATCTGGGCTCCTCGGCAGATGGCCAGTGTGGGAAGGTCATCGGCGAGCATGTGGCGGGTGAGTTGGAGTTCCAGTAGATCGCGATCGGGGTCGACCATGTAGACCTCCGGGTGCATCACTCCCCCGTACAGACTCGGGTCGATATCACCTCCACCGGCCAGCACCAGCCCATCGAGTCGTTGGAACAGAGTCAGGGCGTCGGATTCGCCGGGGGGCAACAGCACGGGGATGCCTCCGGCACGCCGCACGGAGTCGACATAGTTGGCCGGCAACGAGTACTTGTCGTCCTCGTCTCTGCCATAGCTGGTGATCCCGATCAACGGCGGCTGCGTGGCCATCGTGTCAGATCCTCTCGAAGTATCTTCGCCGTTCCCAATCGGTAACGGCAGAGTCGAAGGCGTTCTGTTCGGTTCGGAAGAAGTGCGTGTAATGATCGACGACGGCGTCACCGAACGCTTGTCGAGCGAATTTGCTGTTGGCAAACCGATCGGTGGCTTCGGCCAGCGAGCCGGCCACGGCGGGGACGGAATCCGACTGGTAGACATCCCCATCGAAGTGATCGGGCGGTTCGATCTGGTTGTGGATGCCATCGAGTCCGGCGGCGAGTGCGGCGGCATAGACGAGGTACGGGTTGCAATCGGCACCCGGGATCCGGCATTCGACTCGCAACGACTGACCGTGTCCGACGACTCGGAACCCGGCGGTGCGGTTGTCGTGGCTCCAGGCGATCCGGGTCGGAGCCCAGCTTCCGGGCTGGTAGCGTTTGTAGGAATTGACGGTTGGGGCCAACAGCGGCATGAGTTCGGGCACGTGTTTCATGTAGCCACCCAGGAAGTGGCGGAAGGTGTCACTACATTGGATCGGCCCCAGCGGTTCATTTCCGGCAAACGCATTTTGGCCATCGTGCCAGAGACTGATGTGCACATGGCAGCTGGACCCGGCCTGTCGGGCATCGAACTTGGCCATGAAGCTGACGGCTGCGCCGGCCGCGTCGGCGGTTTCCTTGAGGCATTGCTTGAGCAGCACGTGTCGGTCGGCCATTTCGAGTATCGGGGCGTATCGGATATTGAGTTCGTGCTGTCCCAGTCCCCATTCGCCCTTGGTGTTTTCGACCGGGACACCTGAAGCCGCCAGGTGTCGGCGGGCGGCTCCGTGGATGTCCTCGTCGCGGCTTCCGTGCAGCAGTTGGTAGTCTTCGAGGTACCAGCCAGCGGATGTCAGGTCGTGGTAGTTGTTTTTTGCGGCATCGCGGTAGGAGTTTCGGAAGAGGTAGTACTCGAGTTCCGATGCGGCTTGGGGTTGGAAGTGGAGTGTGTCGGCTTTTTCGAGTTGGAGTTTGAGCATCGAGCGGGGAGCCAGCGGGACCAGGTCGTGTGTCGACTGGTCGACGACATCGCAGAGCACGATGGCGGTGCGGTCGAGCCAGGCGGCATGCCGGAGCGTGCCGAGGTCGGGCACCAGATGGACGTCGCCGTAGCCCTGTTCCCAGTTGGCGAACTCGTATCCGTCGACCGGTTCCATTTCCATGTCGACCGTCAGCAGGTAGTCGCAGCCATGTGTACCGTTACGGACGGTGTCTTCGAGAAAGAAGCCGGCGTCGAATCGTTTTCCGACCAGTCGGCCATAGAGATCTGTGAAGCCGACCAGGACGGTGTCGATGGACCCAACGGCCGCTTGGGCCTGGAGTTCTTCGAGTGTCAGACAGCCGTTTGGTTGTACGGGGAGATTCATGTCGAGGAATCCGGTGACGAGTTCGACTCGATCTCACTGCCTGCGAGTTCCTGCCGTGCGGCCGAGAGCAGTGCGACTTCTTCTTCGGGGGCCTGAGCCACCAAGTGATGTCGACTGTAGCAGAGGAACCAGGCGAGTCCGACGACCAGGAACAGTGCGACTCCATACATGCCGGGCCGGAACTCGGGGACCGAGAAAGTGGCTGCCAGTGCGACGACGGCCAGCACGGTGCCGACGGCCGCACCGGGGATCCCCAGTGGGCTGCGATACGGACGAGGCATATTGGGACGAGTGAACTTGAGCACGATGTAGCTGACCATGACGAGGATGTAGGAGAGGACGGCACCGAAGACGGCCATGTTGAGCAGCACGGCACCGACGGTGACCGCACTGGCGGTGTGGTCTGAGGTTCCGGTCGCCTTGGGGCTGAAGTGGATGGCGGTGGCCAGTGCCAGTCCGATCACGGCACCGAGCACGAGTGCGACCCAGGGTGTCTGGAATCGGCCGGTGATCGAGATCCAGCGTGGGAAGTAGCCGGCACGTGAGAGTGCGAAGCCGACACGACCGTAGGCGTAGATGATCGTATGAAAGCTGGCGACCAGGCCGGTCAGGGCGACCAGGCCCAGGAGACGGCTGGTCATCGTGTTGCCCAGGATCGCCTTGAAACCGTCTTCGAGCGGAGCATCGGAAGTCGACAGCGCCAGTGCTCCGCCGCCGACTCCAGTGTTCAAGACCAGGGTCAAGAGCGAGAGGATCAGCAGGGTGCCGATGCCCAGCAGCAGGGCACGGGGCATATCGCGGACGACGTCGTGCGATTCTTCGGCGGCCAGTGGCAGTTGTTCGATCGCGAGATAGAACCAGATGGCGAACGGGAGTGCCGAGAAGACTCCGGCCCAACCGTGCGGGAGACCGGTGGCCGACTGGCCCACATCGGGCGGGATGTTGTAGAGCAGGTCGGTGTCGAACGAACCGGTGGCCAGGGTGGCGACGTAGAAGACGACCAGGACGGTGGCAGCCAGTGCGGTGACCAGCAGCCCGAACTTCAGGGTCAGTTCGACCCCCAGCACGTTGATGACTACGAAGATGGTGTAGGCCAAAACCCACCAGACCAGCGGGAGCCATTCGGGAGCCTGTGACGGGTCGGTGAAGATGACGGCATTCAGGTAGCTACCGATGCCGACGACGATCACAGCGGGTGTGACGACGTATTCGATCGTGTCGGTCAATCCGCAGAGAAACCCGCCGAGCGGTCCCAGGGCGTTTCGGGTGAACGAAAAGAAGCCTCCGGCGTGTGGCAGAGCGGCCGACAGTTCGGCGATGGTGAATACCATGCAGACATACATCGCAGCCATCAGCACCGTGGCGATGGCCAGGCCATTGAAGCCGGCATGAGCCAGGCCGTAGTTCCAACCCAGGAAGTCGCCCGAGATGACCGCTCCGACTCCGAGTCCCCAGAGCAGTACCCAGCCGGCTCGAGGCTTCAGTCGACGTCGTTCGAGATAGCTGCGATCGACGTTTTCGTAGCGGGTCAGTTCGGATCGTCGGTTGGCCAAGGCGGTGGGTCTTTGTGGAGACGTGTGCGGATGTGGGACTGTTAGTTTGACACGTGGAGATCGGTTGGGCTACGGACCCGTTTCGCATGCTGATGGGGCGTCGTTAGGATGAGGATGGTGTCACATTTCGAGTGCAGTCTTGAGAGAGTTGCGATGGCCAAGAATCATGCGAGCGGTTTTCTGGATCTGGTCAACGATGCGAGGACGCGAGTACGTGAGTGCACGTGTGTCGATGTGAAGGAGTGGCAGGATGCGGGTCGTTCGTTCGTGCTCGTGGATGTTCGCGAGGACACCGAGTGGGATCAGGCTCATTTGCCCGGTGCCGTGCATTTGGGCAAGGGTGTGATCGAGCGAGACATCGAGAAGGTGGTCCCGGACCACGAGGCGGAAATCGTGTTGTACTGCGGCGGTGGCTATCGTTCGGCGTTGGCCGGCGATGCCGTGCAGAAGATGGGCTATGCGAACGTGATCTCGATGGATGGCGGCATCGGCGAATGGCACGCTCGCGGGTTTGGGCTGTCGACGGATTGAACCAAGCACACGCGATCGGAAGGGAGTGATGCAGGCGAGAGTCGTGGTCGGGTTGGCCGTTGACATTGCCGGTGCCTGCCTGCCTGCCGGATCGGGTTTCGGGACAGTCGGCGTGTGAGTCGCGTGGTTGGGGGGCTAGAACAGGAAGTACTTCTGAGCCAGTGCGAGTTCCTGGGCCGGTTCGCAGGTCAGAGTCTCGCCGTCAGCGGTGACCTGGTAGGTTTCGGGATCGACGTGAAGTACGGGAGTCGCGTCGTTGAGTTTCATGTCGGACTTGTCGATCGATCGGCAGTTCTTGACCGCGGCCAATCGTTTATCGAGTCCGTAATCGGCTGCGGCGTCAAGGTCGAGGCAGGCCTGGCTGACGAATGCGATTGAGATCCCAGCGGCGGCTTTGCCGATGCCTCCGAACATTGGCCGGGTGAAGACGGGTTGAGGCGTAGGGATCGATGCGTTGGGGTCTCCCATCTGGCTCGAAGCGATGATCCCGCCCTTGATGACCAGTTCGGGCTTGGCCCCGAACATCGCGGGATGCCACAGCACCAGGTCGGCCAGTTTGCCCACCTCGACCGACCCGATCTCGTGGCTCATTCCGTGAGCGATGGCCGGGTTGATCGTGTACTTGGCGATGTACCGCTTGATTCTCAGGTTGTCGTTTTCGCCAGACTCGTCGCTCAACCGTCCTCGCTGTTTCCGCATCTTGTCGGCAGTCTGCCAAGTCCGCGTGATGACTTCCCCGACTCGGCCCATGGCTTGTGAATCGGAACCCATGATGCTGATGGCACCGAGGTCGTGCAGGATGTCTTCGGCGGCAATCGTCTCGCCTCGAATCCGACTCTCGGCAAACGCCACGTCTTCGGGCAGGTTCTTGTCGAGGTGGTGACAGACCATGAGCATGTCGAGGTGTTCGTCGATGGTGTTTGTGGTGAATGGGCGGGTGGGGTTTGTGGAGCTGGGCAGGACGTTTTGTTGTCCGCAGACGGTGAGGATATCGGGAGCGTGACCGCCTCCGGCTCCTTCGGAGTGGTAGGTGTGGATGGTGCGTCCGGCGAAGGCTGCGATCGAGGCTTCGACGAAGCCGGATTCGTTGAGTGTATCGGTGTGGACACAGACCTGCACATCGTAGTCATCGGCGACTCGCAGGCAGCAATCGATGGCTGCCGGCGTGGTTCCCCAGTCCTCGTGCAGTTTCAATCCGACGGCTCCACCGACGATTTGTTCAGCGAGTCCTTCGGGTTTTGCGGAGTTGCCTTTTCCGAGGAATCCGAAGTTCAGCGGCAGGTCATCGGTCGCCTGCAGCATCATGCGAATATGATCGGCACCGGGCGTACAGGTGGTGGCGCAGGTCCCGGTGGCCGGTCCGGTGCCGCCTCCGAGCATGGTCGTCACTCCGCTGGCGATCGCTTCGTCGGCCTGTTGCGGGCAGATGAAGTGGATGTGCGTATCGATGCCACCGGCGGTCAGGATCTTACCTTCTCCGGCGATCACTTCGGTGGTGACGGAGACGATCATGTCCGGATCGACTCCGGCCATCACATCGGGGTTTCCGGCCTTGCCGATGCCGATGATCCGTCCGTATTTGATGCCGATATCGGCCTTGAAGATGCCGGTCGAGTCGACGACGAGGGCGTTGGTGATCAGGAGGTCCAGTGCGTCGTCCTGCGAGACTCCAGCGGCCTGGCCCATGCCTTCTCGCAGTACCTTGCCGCCTCCGAACTTGCACTCGTCGCCGTAGACCGCGTGGTCGTGTTCGACCTCGAGCACCAGCGAGGTATCGCCCAGTCGCATGCGGTCTCCGGTGGTGGGACCGTAGATTTCGGCGTAGGTGGAACGTTTGATTTCGTAGGCCATACGTTTAGTCCTGGTGAGCGAAGTTCTGTTGTGCGATTCGTTCGAGAGTCGCGGCCCGGCCGGCTTCATTGACGGGTCCATCGGCCAGGTTGTTGCCTCCACGAATCACCCGGTGACCGGCAATCTCGACCAGATCCACGCTACGGGATTCTCCGGGTTCGAACCGGACGGCGGTGCCTGCGGGGATATCGAGTCGTTTGCCGTATGCGGCACTACGGTCGAATTGCAGTTGGGCGTTGGTTTCGACGAAGTGGTAGTGGCTGCCGACTTGAATCGGGCGGTCTCCGAGATTGGTCACAGCCACAGAGACGGTGTTGCGATCGGCGTTGAGGACGAGAGTTTCGTCGGAGGTGATGCAGGCGCCGGGCAGATCGGCCGGGGAGTCGGGTTCGGGGCGGTCACCGAAGAGTGCCAGGTCGGGGACGGGGAGTCCACTGGCGTAGAGTGCCAGTTCGAGATTGCCGTCGATAGCGGCCACGGGCGAGTGGACGGTGACCAGTTTGGTGCCATCGGGGAAGGTGCCTTCGACCTGCACTTCGACGATCATATCGGCGACACCGTCCATCACCTGTCGTCGTCCGAGGAACTGTCGTCCGAGGTCCATCAGTTCGGCCACGCTGCGTCCGTCGCGAATGAACTCGAGTAACACGGCCGCGATCAGTGCGACAGTTTCGGGGTGATTGAGTCGGAGTCCGCGTGCGAGTCGCTTTTGTGCGAGCGACCCGGCGTTGTGGAGCATGAGTTTTTCGATTTCACGTGGGCTGAGATGCATGAGCTGAAAGTTCCTTTTGTCGTCGACCCGCCAGTGGCGGGTTACCACTTTCGTTCCCAGGGTGTTTCGTGCAGGTGATCGGCGAGGAATGCGAGTCGTTGTCTGAGTCGTTTGCCGACGGTTTCGGCGTTGGGTCCGACGAGTCTCCAGACGAGTCCTTCGTCGCGGGGGCTGACGGCTTCGAGGCACTCGTCTTGTGTGTCGTGTTGTGTGTTGTCGAGTTGTGCGGCGATCTGTTCTCGGATCGAGTCGACTTCGTGGGCCAGTCGTTTGCCGAAGATGACGACATTGGCCAGGCAGTGATAGTGCCCCATCCGCAGCGGGTTTTCGAGAGCGACTTCTCGGGGCACGAGTTCGAGCGAGTCGAGCATGATCATCGTGTCGCCGCGGATGACTTCGAGTCGATTGACCAGTCGATGAAACTGCCAGCATTCGCCACGAGCGATGCGTCCGCTGGTGAGCCAGTCGATGTGGACCAGGCTGGCATCATCGGCCAGGTGGATCCGGTTGTGTTGTTCGTAGATGGCATCCCGAAAGCAGACCAGCGGGTCGGGTGCGACGACCAGCAAGGCATCTTGGCCGACTCGGGCTTGCAGTTGCTGCGAGCAGCCGCGGTCGTCGAGTGACCGGTAGACCTTGGTGGAAGCTTGGGTGGTGAGCACCGTGGTGGTGTGCGGTTCGAGTTCGAGGTCGATCTGGATGTGATCACCTGCGACGAGTCCGCCACCGAAGGTGGTGGCGGTGATCCAACTGGCGGGTCCGGGTCGTTTGGGCACCCAGAGTTTCAGCGGGTTGGTGGCGAGATTTCTGGTGACGTGGCTGCGGCCGGCGACGTGAGCGACGGTGATCCGGCCGCTGCCGGGTTGTAGCGACGTGCCGGGGCCGGCCGTCGCCGCGGGTGGCGTCGGAGCGTCAGCGGGGTCGGTGTCCGGAGTCCGGGATGTGGTGGTGCTGGAGAGGTCCACTCTGGTGGTGCTTCAAACGCTGAGGTAGTTGGAGATGAGTTCCTGGGTCAGGTCGGTTGTTTCGCCATCGGCGGTGATCCGGCCACGGTTCATGATATAGAAGTCGTGTCCAAATTCCTTGACAAAGTCGAGGTACTGTTCGACCAGGACCACGGTCATGTTCTTTTCGGCGACGAGGTTACGGAGCACTTCGCCGATCTGCTGGATGATGTTGGGCTGGATGCCTTCGGTCGGTTCGTCGAGCAGTAGGACTCGCGGGTTGCTGACCAGTGCCCGGGCGATCGCCAGTTGCTGTTGCATGCCTCCGGAGAGATTGCCTCCGGGCCGATGCCGGTTGTCCCAGAGAATCGGGAACAGGTCGTAGACATCTCGTGGCACTTTCCTGATCCGTGGCCGAGCGGCTTCGAGGCCGACTCGGAGATTGTCGGCGACTGAGAGCTTGGGGAAGATCTGGCGTCCTTGTGGGACCAGGGCGATTCCCTGGTGGGCTCGTCGGTTGGCCGCCAGGTCGGTGAGGTCGCGGTCATCGAGGTGGATCGATCCGGAGTCGGATCTGAGGATTCCCATGATGACTTTCAGCAGCGTGGTCTTGCCGACTCCATTTCGGCCGATCACGCAGGTGACTCGCCCCGGCGACATCGTAGCCGAGACCCCGTGGAGGGTCTGGATGGTGCCGTAGGCGAAGCGGAGATCCCTGAGGTTGAGCATGTCGGGCCGGGTCGGGTCGTGGTGAATCGGAGTGTTGGGAGTTCGAGTGAAGTGGCGATCAGCGACCGAGGTAGGCTTCGATGACTTCGGGATCCTGTTTGACCTGATCGAGAGATCCCTGAGCGATGATGCGGCCTTCGTTGAGTACGGTGACTCGCGAGTTGAGCAGTCTGACGAATTCCATGTCGTGTTCGATGACGATGATGCTGTGTTCGTCCTGGAGTTCGAGCAGCAGTTCGGCGGTGAGCACGGTTTCTTCGTCGGTCAGTCCGGCGGCCGGTTCGTCGACGAGCAGGAGTTGCGGTTTCGAGAGGATGAGCATGCTGATTTCCAGCCACTGGCGTTGCCCGTGGCTGAGAAACTTGACGGGTCGCTCGACGTCGTCGATCAGTCGGACTCGATCGAGGATTTCGTCGATCTGTCGCGATTCTCTGTCGGTCGAGTTCCTGTTCAGATTCCGGATCAGGTCTTGTCGTCCCGGCAGTGCGAGTTCCATGTTCTGTCGGACATCGAGTCCATCGAAGACAGTGGGTGTTTGGAACTTGCGTCCGACTCCTCGACGTGCGATGCCGACTTCCGAGATGCGGGTGATATCTTGTCCGGCGAACTGGACGCGTCCCTGGCTGGCTCTGGTCTTACCGCTGATCACGTCGCAGAGAGTGGTCTTGCCGGCTCCGTTGGGTCCGATGATCACATTCAGCGCGTAGTGTGGCACGCTGTAGTGGTCGATATCGAGAGCCTGGAAGCCATCGAAGTGGACCTGGATGTTGTCGACGGCCAGCAGCGGGCTATCGAGTTGACTTTCGAAGGTGTCGATCCGCTGTCTCATGGACAGAGCCCGCAGCCGGTCGGTGATCGGTATGCCGCTGCCGTGTTCGGAAGTTTCGTCCACGGCAGCGGTATTGGGTTGAGTTGGATTGGGTCCACTACTGAGTTGCGAGACGATGAGTTTCCAGAATCCGATGATGCCATCGGGCATCACGATGACGACGAACACGATGATGCCGCCCAGCAGGAAGGGCCATGTGGCTGGCGACCATCCGGTGAGGTAGAAGTAGAGCAGGTTGACGAGCAGTGCTCCGGCGACGGGTCCACTGAGTGATCCTCGGCCACCGAAAGCGACCCAGACGACGACGAGTATCGATTCCTTGGGTTCGAGGTTGGTGGGTGTGAAGATCTGCATTTGTGGTGCATAGAGCATGCCGGCGAGCCCGGCGATCATGGCGGAGATGGCGAAGACGGCCATTTTGAAGACGTAGGGTCGATAGCCGGCGAAGCGTAAGCGAGTTTCGTTGTCGCGGATCGCGATCAGCACGCGACCAAACCGCGACCTGATCATCAATTGGCAGCCGAGAAAGACGACCAGCAGCGTAGTGATCGTGACCAGGTAGAGTGCGAACTTGACATTGTGTTCACTGAGTCTCCAGCCAGCGACTTCGAGCTTGGCGATATCTCCGAGCCGGACCGATCCTGTGGGCGAACTGAGTTTGAGTTTCGCGAAGTCGACGTTGACGTTGAGGAACTTGCGAGGTCGGCTGGTGAAGTGGTGACCGTCCTGTTCGAGCGATCCGTCGTGGGCTGCCTGGTAGGTGTCGAGCACCCGGCGGACTTCGGCGAGTTCGACCTGTTGTTCCTTGAGAGCCGCGGGATCGACATCGATCTGGATCACCTCGGTGAAGCTGGTGGTGATGCGATCGAAGCGAGTCAATCCGTTGGTGCCGCAGAACATCATCTGGTTCATCGAGAAGACGAGCCATGCGGCGACCGTGATGGCTTGTGTGAGGATGGCGAAGAAGACGCCTCGGACTCGGCTGCGGAAGACGAAGAACCCGATCACGGCGGCGACCAGTCCGGGGATCAGCATGCCCAGTAGCAGGGTGACCGGGAGACTCCAGAACGGTTTCCAGAACCACGGCAGCAGAGCGTCGCCGGGTGCCTGCCCGACTTCGTAGGGATAGACAACGAAGAGGCAGGCTGGGAGTTTCCAGCCGTTGGCATCGACGATCCCTTCGGGTCCGCCGTGGTGAGCCAGGAACATGCCGATTGCGTAGCCGCCGAGTGAGAAGAAGAAGCTCTGGCACAGGCAGAGCATGCCGCCGTAGCCCCAGATCAGATCGAGGCTGAGAGCGAGCAGCGCGAAGCAGAGGTAGCGGCCGAGCATGTTGACGGTTTCGATGCCGATCGTTTCGTTCTGGTAGAGGGCTGGAACGAGAACGAAGCCGAGCAGCAGCAGTACGATGGCGGTGCCGCGGTTGATGATCCGGGCTGGGCCACTTGTTCCGTCGGCGGATGCCAGTGTGCTAGACATCGGCGAGTCTCCCCTTGGGCGGGAAGAGACCGGCGGGTTTCCACTGGATGAAGGCGATGACCAGCATGAGCAGGATCACCTTGGCCCAGATGGCCGATCCCAAAGCGGGCTCGATCCACTTGTTGAGGACTCCCAGTCCCAGCCCGGCGATCACGCTGCCGGCCAGTTCACCGACTCCACCGGTGACCACGACCAGGAATGCGTCGACGATGTGATTCTGTCCCATGTCGGGGGTGACCCCCCCGATCAGCGTCCAGGCGTATCCGGCGATGCCAGCCAGTCCGGCTCCCAGGGCAAAGGTCATCCCGTCGGTCCTGCGGGTGTTGACTCCCAGGCTCTCGGCCGTTTCGCGGTTTTGCACTGTTGCCCGGATCAGGAGCCCACGGCGGGTGCGGTTCATGATGAGCGAGACGCCCAGCACACAGAACGCACACAGCGACATGATAAACACACGGTTGTAGGAGATCCTGAGGTCCTGGATCGGTTCGAAGCTGCCCACCAACCACGTCGGGCTGTTGACTCCAATGTTGTCCCCATACCTCAGGCGGACCGCCTGGATCAGCATCAGCCCGACCCCCCAGGTCGCCAACAGGGTCTCCAGCGGTCGTCCGTAGAGGTGTCTGACGATGACCAGTTCGATCAACCAGCCGACCACAGCGGCCGAAAGGAACGCGACGGGCAACGCGGCGATGAAGAACAGGTTGACCGGATCGTCGGGGGTGTGGCCGAAGAATACCTGGGTTTCGTAGGTGGCGTAGGCTCCGATCATCATCAGTTCGCCGTGAGCCATGTTGATCACACCCATCTGTCCAAAGATGATCGCCAGCCCGAGGGCGACCAGGATCAGGACGCTGCCGAGCGAGAGTCCGAAGAAGAGGTCCTGGATGCGTGAGATCTTCCACTGGTAGGCGTCGATCGTCTCGAGTGCCTCGGTGAAGGCTGCGAGTTGTGGTTCATCGAGCGAATCGGCGTTCTTGAGCAGGTCGTTGAGTACGGGGACGGCTCGGGCGCTGGCCATGTCTGCGAGTCGTTTGGCTGCGGCGATTCGTTTGTCGGGTGAATCGGCGAACGTTTCTGATCCCAATTCGATCAATGCGATACTCTCATTGGCCTTGTCGCGAACGGTTTGGGGGACTTCGGCATTGGCGAGTTGTGTGAGCGGCACGAGGAACTGGGCGTTGCGGCTGTCTCCGAAGCGTCGGATGGCGGCGAGTCGGGTGTCGAGATCGGGCATCCAGATTTCGAGCATGCGAACGGCATCGGCGACGGCTCGCCGCTCGCGTCCGCTGGGTCCGATCGACTTGAGTTCACTACTTTGGATCAGGGTGGGCGACCCGTCATGTTGGAGCAGGGGTTGCCTGGAGAGTGGCTCGAGCAGGGGGGCCATCTTCTGGCCTTCAATCTGCTGAAACTCCGGACAGAGGACGACTCGGTCCTGGTACAGGTAGGCATCGCCTTGCTGGTAGGCGGCAAAGAAGTCGATCAGCCGTCCGTCGCGGGACTCTCCGAGAGTCTTCAGGGCGTCCTGGCGTTCGGATCGGACGCTGGAGGCGAGTTGTTTGAGTTGGTTGTTGATGAGCGAGTCGTCGTCGGCCGCGTTGGCTGGGGCGGCGAGACCGATGAGTGTGGCCAGTGTCAGTGCGACCGGTAGTAGTGGCCGGTGGAGGACTTGGCTGAGTGCAGAAGACCTGACGAACATCATGCGACCATTGAGTAGCAGAGCGTCGTGGCGGGCACAACCGGCCCGTACGCTGGGCGGTTCCCGAGGGCGATTCCAGTCAATGCCGAAGACCCGGCGTCGTTTGACAGACGCCGGGTCCCGGGAAGACTGACAGAATCTTGGGGAGTTTGTCAGTCCTACTTCAGGTTGTTCTTCTTGCAGAACGCCTGGAACCCTGACACGAACGCCTTGTTGCCGGGCGTGTCGAGGCTCTGGTAGTAGTTCCAACAGGCCAGGTGACCGATCAGTGGCGGCACGTCCATGGCCCGCAGTTCGTCTTCGGCAACCGAGAACGCCATGATCGGGCAATCGCCAGCCGTCAGGCCCTGGTTGGCGAACTCCTTGTAGAACGGCACGTTGCTGTCGCCGTTGATGGTCGAGAGAATACAGGCGTCACCACCGGCGGCGAACTTCTTGATCTCCTGGACGTACGTCTGGTAGTCCTGGTGATGGAAGGGCGTGTACTTCTCGATCACGTTCTCGTCGGGAACTCCCTTGGCCTTGAGGAATGCCTTGAGCACCTTGTTGGCCGTTCGCGGAAAGACGTAGTCGGTTCCCAGCAGGTAGAACTTCTTGTAGCCCTCGTCGATCATGTGCTGGGCCGCGGGGACCAGTTGCTGATTCGGAGTGGCTGCGGTGTAGAACACGTTCTTGGACTGCTCTTCACCCTCGTACTGCACAGGGTAGAACAGCAGGTGGTTGTATTCTTCGAACACCGGCAACACGCTCTTGCGACTCACCGACGTCCAGCAACCGAAGATGACCGACACCTTGTCGGTGGTGATCATCTTGCGGGCTTTTTCGGCGAACAGGTCCCAATCGCTGGCCGGGTCCTCGATGACGACTTCGATCTGACGACCGAGAACTCCGCCCGAGGAGTTGATCTCATCGACGGCGTAGAGCACGACGTCCTTGAGCGAGGTTTCGGAGATGGCCATGGTGCCCGAGAGCGAGTGCAGGATGCCGATCTTGACGGTGGTCTCGGTGACATCGGCCTTGGGATAGGTCTTGCCGTCCTGGGGGCCGCCGGTCGGAGCGGGAGCTTCGCCGGGCTTGTGGAGGTAGGTGCTATAGGAATCGGGTGAGACGAGTGCCCCATCGTTGAAGGCCTTGACGATCTTGAACTGGCCGTCCTTGAGGATCTCGCCGATGTAGACGGGCTTGAGCGTATGCTGATTCGACTTGTGCATGCTCTTCTTGCCGCCCGGGGCGTCGAATTCGAGGCCGTAGACGGCTTCTCGCACCTTGTCGATTTCGAAGCTGTTGGCTTTTTCGACAGCCGCCTTCCAGACATAGACACCGAAGTAGGCCGCTTCGATCGGATCGTCGGTCACTCGGGTACTGTCGGTCGCCGTATCGGAAGTGATCGAATCGCTGCCGGCGGTGTCGGTCGCCTGAGTTCCGCTTCCGCTGGAGCTGACTCCGCCGGAGCCCGCATCGGTTTCTGTATCGGTGCTCCCGGCACATCCGCCGAGCAGCAACATCGTGCTGAGTCCCAGCAGCATGGTGGACAAGGTCTTTCGCAACATCTCTTTACAGCCTTTCCGCATCCCGTCGGGATGCCCCTGTGCGACTCGCCCGGCTCCAAGTCTCGCGGCGTGCCAGTGTGTAATAAGTGGACTGGTTTCTTCCTGAAACACTCCCCAATTCGATCCGCCACATGCGAACCGATCTGTCAAACGCAGACTAAGAATGCAAAGGGAGTGCCAAAGCGGGAAGAAGTTTGTTTGCAGCGGGCTGCAGGGCGGAATTGGTGGTGACGTGTGGAGTTGCGGGGTGTTGCGGGGTGTTGTCTGTTGCTGCTGGTGCGGTTTCGTATGCCTGTTGGCTGAGCAAGGTCGCTTGGATTGAGGGCATTTTCCAGCCTGGTCGGGTGGGTCTTTGGCGACGAAAAAACCCCGGTCCCACGACGAGGTGGGACCGGGGCGAGGTCTCTTGGTAATCATCCGCTTGAGTTGATCCTAGAAGCGGACCTGGCCGCCGATGATCAGGTTCTGCTGATCTTCGACTCCACCCGAGAGGTTGATGTCCTGCAGGATCAGGGACACCCGGGCGTTGTGGCCGTGGATGATGTAGTTCAGCGAGTAATCGACCTGGTGCTCACGGTCACCTGCACCGGGAACGTCGCGATCGGATTCCTGGTACCGGACCGAGGACTGCAGCCGACCGGTGATGTCACCGATGCTGGTGCTGTCGGCGAACAGGTAGCTGCCCAAGATGAAGTAGCCTTCGCCCTGCAGTCCGTCAAGACCCGCGACGGTGAGCTCCGCGTTGTCGTGGTCACGGTCGTAGTAGGCACCTTCGAGAGTCACAACAGCACCGCTGTCGATCGTGGTCTCGAACAGCAGATCCATGCTCCAGGCCGTGTAGTCCAGTCCGGTGCCATGTGCATCGTTCTGGTTGGAGAACGAGAA